>Ga0182018_10000607_pt1 | contig 45282 bp, 35 predicted proteins | sample 812P2MmetaG_FD_120490 | JGI IMG/M metagenome (GOLD analysis project Ga0182018, IMG submission 120490) | Permafrost microbial communities from Stordalen Mire, Sweden - 812P2M metaG | ecosystem: Environmental > Terrestrial > Soil > Wetlands > Permafrost | place: Sweden: Stordalen | collected... | reverse complement strand
GGGGTTTTCCCGTTTCAACCCTATTTGCACGCTGATAAAACGTTTGTCTAAAATGGCCGCTTCGAGCAGAAGCATGGAAAACATGCCGATAATCAAATCGGCCGCTTTCAAAAGCAGACTGGAGTCGGTTTCCCTGTCAACGACAACCCTGATTGAGTTGGAAGAAGTTGCCAAAGCATCCTGGTAGACGTTCGATTCGTCCTTGGGATGAAGCCTTATTACCAGCGTCACTTTAACCGCCATCTCTTCAGTGAGCTTCGACAGACACCGGACCACACTTTTCAAAACTGTAGTTTCGGTATAACCCCAATAATCTTCCGCCATTCCGTTCTTCCGATGAATATTCGCAATCGGTTGTGATGCGAACACAAACACCAGACCACCCTGAGTTCCGGTTAGCTCCCGCCGCAATCTTTCAATTTCACGGGTCCTGAATCTCTCGCCTGTCTTGCGGATGTAATCGAAAAAGGGCTGGCCGCTCACCACCAGCCTCTCGCGGTCTATTCCCAGCTCGCACATTTCCTTCCTGGCAAACTCATCCATGATGAAAAAGTAGGAAGGGACAATCAGCGGCGATGCCGGACGTCCAGTCATCGGATCGTCCGCTTCAGAAATTAAGCGAAGGCGATAGTTGGTCCATTGGTCAAGAACGGCAAAGCTTGTGATCCCCGCCTTCTCCGCCGCCTTCCACAGGTGTCTCTCCGTAAAATCCTCTGAGCTGGTCCCGGTGACAATCAGATCGGGAGAGGCCCTTCGCACGAATTCGTTGGCCTCCTCCTGTGTGCCTGAAGGATTGACGTCACAGATGTCAGAGCAATCCATGTTCAGCTTCCGGTAAATAGAAAGCGCTGCATCCTTTCCGTAGACGGACACCTCATTCCCTAAGGTCCGCAATGGTTCAATTAATGGCATTATTGCGTTCGTGCCTCCAGGGTCCCGGGAAAAAATCAGTATTCTCCTCCCTTTCATTCGGCACGGCCGCGCAAAATTCTCGAGCAGGTTTTAACCGTGTCGAGCGATTCCTCCAGCGTGCATCCTAGCGGTTCGTTTCGGTCCAAGTTGTTGCGAATATTGGCAATCGCGTGATACATCGCTTTTGAGTGCTCCGTCGAGTATTCTGCGTCCTTGTTCAGGGTCCGATACCCGGCGAATAACGCGTGGTCACGGACGGAATACTCCTCAATGATTGTTCCAAGTTCGCAGATGCGAATCCGTTTCCTTTCGAACGTCAAATCCAATTCAAAGACGTGGAATTTTCTGCAGTCGATGTGGCTCAAATAGAAAACACCGCCGCGGGACATGGTAAGCAGCGCGGAAACGCTGGGGTCCTGGTCGTAGAAATCTACGGTTTCACTGACCTTTGTCACGTCGCCCACTTCGCCCACCAGAAACTGGAGTAAATCCACCATGTGAGAGCCGTTGTGCAACAGCCCCTTGCCGTAATAGCCCGTTCCGGTTATGAAGGCGCCGTATTTGCCGCTCCTTATGGCTTCGCGTATGCGTCTGATTTCCGGCACAAACCGCCTGGTGTAATTCACCTGCACTCTTATTGGGAGTTCAGCGTAAAGAGTACGAACGACATCTGCCTGCTTTGCGGTCGTCACCGCCGGTTTTTCGAGAAAGATGAATTTTACCGGCTTCTTCGCCAGAGCCAATAATGTTGCATAATGGAAGTCGTCGGGCAGACATGTTGAAACCACGTCAATGGCCCGCGTCTCAAACAACTCTTCCATGCTCTCAAAGGCGGTCCCTCCCCAGCGGGCTGAAGCTGCTTCCGCTTGGTCCAGGTTGCGATCGACAAATCCGACAATTTCAAATCCCTCGCAGGCTTGGTATCCGTGCGCATGGGTCAAGATGTGCGGACTGGAGGGATCGTCCATCATTGCGCCGATTCTGCCGGCTCCGATGATCGCTACTCGATAGTTCATTCCTGATAACAGGTGATCGGATTCCTTTTGTGCATCAGGAATTCCGCGTAAGAAAAGTCTTCCTCACTGTCAATGTCTATGGACCGCGCTCGATCAATGATTAGCGCCTTCGAATCATCAAAGTACCAATCATAATTACTGGCCCGGAAATCAGCCCATCTCGCAATCCGCACCGCCCCAGTAACCCGGTAATATTGGGGCAGCTCCTGTCTGTTCTTCTGGCGAATTTCCTTCGACAAAAAATCTTTCATGCTCAGTGTCTCGTCAAGCGTGTTGCACCAAACCGGGGGCACGTCCACTTCAGTAACCGAGATGACGGACTTGACGCGCGGCTCGTTCGTGAGCACAGATACTGCCCGGTCGAGATCAGCGCTGGTGGTAAACGGTGAAGTAGCCTGAATCAAGGCAAACAAATCAAACGTCTCGGCTTGCTCATCGAAGAAATTGAAAGTATGGGCGATGGCCTCGCGAATCGGTGAATTGTCTCTGGCCATCTTTTCGGGCCGGATAAAAGGAGTTATGGCCCCATATTCATTGGCGATTCTCGCGTAGTCTTGGGAATCCGTGTTGACGAACAGCGTCCCGCCTGCGCGATAAGCCTCGGAGCCGAGCACCGCCTTCGCGGCGTGCGCAAAAAGAGGAATTCCGCCGATCGGCCGGATGTTCTTGTCTTTCACCCCTTTCGACCCGCTGCGCAACGCCATCATGAACAATATTTTCAAAGTGCCTCTGTTGACGATTGGTTTTCTTGCCCAGGAGCTGGTCGCCACATTAATTCGTGACGTGTTCCTGTAGCAGATCCGCGACGATGAGCTTCTCAATAATCGGATAGAGATCTCGAACCGGGACTTGGATGATATTGCTGATGTCAATCAGATCGTTGGTCCCGTCGGCATAAGCGATGAAGTTCAGCATATCGATCACCTGCCGATGCGATTCTTTGTTGGCGATGGTTGGGTACAATCCACGCACCCCGAGTTGGGGTTCACCGAGACAACGAATTTTGTAAACTCTGTTGCGCTCCAGCAATTCGATGCAGTCTTTATGCAGGGCAAAACTTCCCTGCAACCCGGCTGGCGTAACAAACTCCAGGTTATCGAGCGAGGTGTGATATTCGGGAAATTCGCGATATTTCGTGCGCATGAGCGATACCACGGGCAGGTCAACGCCCGGGCTGCAATACTGCCGCTCGTCGCTGCCTCGGTCCAGAAAGGAATATTGCTTAAAATCCGGATGCTTGGACCGCAGGACGTTAAGCGCTACTTTGTCTGCGAGAGTGGATCCGTTCCGCGAGGGAAGGTATGAATAAGCGCGCTCATCTCCCACACACGTCAAATTAAATCCGGCTACGATGTTCTGCTTCATGGGTTCCAGATTCCTGCTCAAATAGGTGATGGAGCCGATGGTCTCGGGAATAAAAATAATGCGGTAGGTAAACCGGCGTGGTGCGCTGGCAATCCATTTTGTGAGCATGGTTGTCACCACCGGGCCGGACAACTCGTTGTTGGCCATGGACGGATGGCAAACATACGTGGAGATAAAGATTTCTTGGCTGGAGGTCCCAGGAATGATTAACTCCCCGTAAGTAAGCGAGCCTTTCTTTAGCTCGCTATCAATGAAAGCACGATACGTGCCGTCCTGCAGTTTTGCCCTCTGGTTGTGCGCAAGGCAAAAACCCCAGCGCTCTTCATAAACCGAGGTGATCCACGGGATCGCATCTGGTTGATCCGGGAGCGAATGCAAATGTTCCTGGAGTTCCGCAAGGCTGAGGGACCTGTCCACTGGAGCGGCATAGCCGAGCACGTGCAGGTTGCTCTTTTTGAAATCAATAATCTTTCTCCCCGTGGGATCGAGGACGAACGCGTCTTGGATGTTCCATTCCTTTGGAACGGTCCAATCGAAAACCTTTGTCCCGGAAGGTACTTCAAAGAGCTGGAGTGGGATGTGATCCTGAAGAATGCGAAGCGTTTCACGGACGCCATCGCCGGTAATGCTTCGACAGATGGGGAACAGTTGGGCCATCAGTTGATGCATGAACGGCCCGCAATGCTCAAACTCCGTGTTGAGCGCTTCCCTAGCCTCTGCTAATCGCATAGCGGCGCTTCTTTGGGAGTTGGACCGGTCGCGATGGCCCGTACTTCCTCAATAACCCTGCTCTGTTCCTTCTCGCTTAAATTTGCCGAACAGGGGAGACTGAGGGCTTGCTGGTAAAGTCTCTCGGCGATTGGCATTTTCGCTGTGCCGCTGCCTCGGTGCGCTCCAGAGAGATGAATCGGCTGCCAGAGCGGCCTGGTCTGAATGTTTTTGGAATTCAGCGAACGCATTAACTGCCGTGAATCTGTGCCGAAACCGGCGTTGTCCACCAGAACGGTGTACAGCCACCAGGTACTGGACGCCCATGAAGCTTCCTTCATTGGTGAAATTCCCGGCAGGCCTCGCAACCCCTCGGCGTACCTGCTGGCAATGCGCTGCTTTGCCGCGATAAAGGCATCCAACTGCTCCAATTGAGCGCAGCCCATGGCGGCCAGGAGGTTCGTTAGCCGATAGTTGTAGCCGATCTCAGAATGGACATATTCAGTGGGATCGTCCTTTGCCTGAGTGGTGAGGTACTTTGCTCTCCGAGCCCAGTCCTCGTTTGAGGTTACAAGCATGCCACCGCCGCCGGTGGTGAGGATTTTATTGCCATTAAAACTGAAGCACCCGAGGTCCCCGATCGAACCCAGCGGACGACGCTTATATGTTGCGCCGAGGCCCTCTGTTGCGTCTTCGATCACCTGAAGGTTGTACTTGCGGGCAATTTCGATAACGGGATCGAGGTCCACCGAATGGCCAAGAATGTGAACTGGAATTATAGCGGATACGCGCCGCCCCGTAAGTCGATTATGAAGTGCTCCGTCGTGCCAGTGGCAGCCCCGCTCCAGGAAATCCACGACACGGGATGGATCCATCTGCCAGTAATCTGGTTCGGCGTCAATGAACACCGGCCATGCGCCAACATAGCGAATGGCATTCACCGGCGCGATAAAGGTGAGGGTCGAGACGAGGACCTCATCGTCGGGCTTGACGCCGGCCAACAACAAAGCCACGTGCAGAGCCGCAGTCCCATTAACGGTGGCGACGGCGAAGCGCGTGCCGGTCCGCGCAGCGATTTGACTTTCGAAGCGGTCCACAAAGGGGCCGACCGAAGATACCCAGTTGGTATCAAGGCACTCCTTGACATAGCGCCACTCGTTTCCCTGAATCGCTGGAACCGCTAAGGGAATGAGGTCGGGAGACGGAGTTGCTTCCGGCTTTGATTTCTCAGTGATCATCAGTTGCGGTAGCTTCGGTTTTCAAAGTCATTTATCACATTCTGACGCACCAACCTGGAAACTTCCGCGATGCCCTCACCTACCGTGCGCGTAATGCGGAATCCCAATTGTTCGCTAATGCGGCTGAACGAAACCCGATAATCCCGCGGATCTTCGGTTTTATGCACGAATTCGACGATGGCATCCGGTGCGTGTGGACGAATCAACTTGACAAGTTGCTGCTTTTGAAAATTCTGATCCGTTGCGCCCACGTTGAAAACCCGACCCGCAACCTTTGCTGAGGCAGATTCGAGAACCAACTTGATAGCGCGGGCGGCATCCCGTACATGGACATAAGGCCGCCAGAACTGCTCCCCAAAAACCACGAGCCGTTTCTTAACCAGCATTTCCATCGTGAATTCGTTCACCGTTAGATCGAAACGCATCCTGGGCGAAGTCCCGAAAATGGTGGCAAACCGCAGCGGTGTCGGAGACCATCCCTGGCCGTTGCCAGAGGCCAGCAGGAACTTTTCAACAGCTACTTTCGTTTCCGCGTAGAGGGACACTGGGCTTAATTCGGATTCCTCATCCACAAAGTGATCTGGATCTTTCATCTTGCCGTAATTGCTGCAGGTAGAGGCGAAAATAAATCTTCGGACTCCAGAGCGCCGGCTTTCTTCGATGAGTGACAATGATGCCTCGAGGTTCACAGACCGTGCCAATTCAGGATCGCGAGCGCATGCGGGGTCGCCGACAACCGCGGCGAGATGCACGACAGCCTCCATTCCGGATAAAGCAGACGCTACCGCCGAACGGTCCCTGATGTCGCCGTGCCGGAAGTCGAAGGCAGGATCCGACCATGCCGGAAGGAGTGGAGCTCCTCCGTGGTTCAGATTATCCAAGACCATCACCGAGTGCCCCGCGTTCAAAAGCAGGGGAACGAGAGTTGAACCGATGTAGCCGGCACCACCCGTAACCAAAATCTTCATATCAAAATGCTCCGTTGCGAACGTCCTGTTGGGCCTTGGCGTAATCCTCGTGCCGCCCCATATCGAGCCAGTATTCCATAATTGGAAAGCTTACGACGATTCTTCCGGCCTCGATCAGCTTATTGATTAGCTCCGTCATGTCGAAACGTTGCCCTGTGGGAATGAAGTCGCGAACCGAAGGTTCGATAAGATAAGTACCCGCGTTAATGAAGAAGCTGAGAGATGGTTTCTCTTGCAATCCTTTTACGTGGACGTCCTCGCAGTCGACGACACCGAAAGGGACTTGGACCTCGTATTTCCTCACGCCAACGGTGAGATCGGCGCGGTAGGCGCGGTGGTAATCGAGCATGGCACCGAATGGCGCACCCGTGAGAATGTCTCCGTTAATTACCAGCATTGTCGCGTCGAATTGTTTCAATAACTTGATTCCACCGGCTGTTCCCAAGGGATGCTCTTCCTGCAAGTAATTCAAACGGACTCCGAACGTTTCGCCAGTGCCGAAATGGTCGGAGATGGCTTCAGGAAGATAATGGGTAGTCACGTTCACATTCTTAATGCCAGCCCGTCTCAATTGGTCGATCGTCAACTCCAGTAGAGGCCGGCCGTCGATCGGCAACATGGGTTTGGGAACTTTTTCTGTAAGCGGCAACAGTCGTGTCCCGAAACCACCTGCCATAACCATGGCAGAAAGGCCCAGTTCGCGGTTGGGCACTATGTCTTGGCTCAGGATCAACTTTTGGACCCTTCCCTCGCTATCAAGCACAGGCAACTGGCTAATGTCGTGCTCGTTCATGAGACGCAAGGCCTCCGACGACGAAACAGTGATGGGGGCGGTAACGGGGTGAGAACTCGCGATCGTCGCGCAGGGCTCACTCAAGGATTTTCGTTTTAGAATCGCCCGCCGAAAATCTCCATCGGTCAACAAGCCTAGGAGATGCCGGACCTCATCGCAAATCAAAAGGACGCCGGTAGCCGCCTTATCGAGTTGGGCCATGGCTTCTGAAATTGAAGCTTCGGGGGCGATGATTACCGCACTGAGTCGCCGCTCGTTCCAAGCATGATCTCCGGAAACGGCCAGATCCTGGCGTAATACGAGATCCTGAACGCGACCTGCGGCATCCACAGCAGGCAAATGGTCAATATCATGCGCGTTCATAATCCGTAGCGCAGCGTCCGGAAGTACAGGCGCTTCGACCTTAATCGGATTAAGGGTGGCTATGACGCTGCATGAATCATCCAGCGACCGGCCTTTCAGGATGGCTCGCCGGATGTCACCATCGGTCAAAAGACCGCAAAGGCGTCGGTCGGCATCGCATAGCAGCAACACGCCAATGCCAGCACGTTCAAGTTGCGCCATCGCCCGGGATATAGAGGTGCCCGGCGCCACTATTGAATCCGCCAGTCGCGTCTCTTTCTCAGCGTTTTTCATTTATGCTCCGAGGTTTCGATTGGTTGTAAAACAAGATCGCTTATCCGCGCGGGGGTTCCACAGGCGACGGGAAATTCTAATCGATTCTTACGCCAGCAAGGATCAGGCTGAGATCGGTGCGCCAGTCGTTGCCAGATTCCAGTGCTTTCTGGAAACTTTCCGGGTTGCGGGGTCCATCACCACAACAGTCGTCGTTCCGAAAGCATTGTTTGCCGCAACTCCGATCGCATTCACGGCGGCCAATGGAAAGGTGTCTTCATCGAACACATACTGCCACCGATGGAAAGGCGTATCGATATCAAAGTTATCGAAATGATATGTACCCTCGGCGGTTTTCAGGGCTAGCCAGGGTTGCGGACCAAAGGTGGGAGTGGCGGAACTTACTGTGAGAATGTGCGTGCGTTCGTCGATCTGGTGAACCGCCAAGTCAAGTTCGCAGGGGGGAAGCGGCGTCAGATCCAACGCGGCTTGCATCGCATCAACAGCCTCGCAGTAGAAAAACGGAGTCTGTGGAGAATCGGCCGCGACCCTGTTCAGTAGTTGACGGAAAGCATCGATATCGGGTTCCATGTCGCGGAAATCATGATTCGTGATGGCTAAAACTACCGGTTTGCCCTCAGCCGCTTCCGCAAATGCCTGTCGCAAGTCTCGTTCCTTGAGGAGCCGGTAACGCGTGCCGACATTTAGGCAGCGAGCGATCCAACGCCGGCAGTTACCGGGTGCCTGATAGTCATCGGCGGAAGGATGATAGGGTTCCCAGGTTGCCGGAGCACGACGCCAGTCGCCGAAGCGCCCGCCCAGCAGACCAAACTGCACTCCATCTTCCGCGCTATTCACCGTGGCCTGATTCGAAAAGTCAAAGGGAATGTGCTGTTCAAGAAACCAATGACTGTCTGGCCGAATAACGTGAAACCCCGGACGATGCGCGGCAGGAAACCAATGATGATCAATAATGCGGCGCGAAACAATCTGATGAAGGGTATTGGACGACGCCCACCAGTGCGTGGCGCTACGGTGGGCCTCACGCCTAAAAGAATGCGGATGATAATGAAAATGCAGACCATCCTGCGTTGACCCTGTTTTGCGAATCTGCGCGCTGTAATGCGTGAAAACGTTGTGATATCCGATGTCTCTGCGCCGCGGATTCAGATCGTAATCGACGTGATCGACGCAGAACCAATTGTAAATCCATCCTTTACCTGCCGAGTCGGGAACCCGGGTGCGAAACGATCTGGACATCAATTTCGCCAACATGGCATCGACTTTATCCCAAGTGTCGTTGTAGGCGAGCAAATGAGGATCCAGCACTTTTTGGACGGCTGCCTCGAGACCTTCAAGTGGCACTTCGCCAGCTTGTAAGCGCCGCAACAAATCCTGGCTGGCGGGCAGGTCGAGATGGAATATCTCACGCAATCGGTCAAAGGTCGCATCGACCGATTCGTAGAGTGGCCCTTCCGTGTCGATGCAATGAACGATGTAGACTGGCTTCGATCTGTGATTCGGCATTATTGCGCCGTCCCTCTGTCCGGCATTGAAGCAGCCGGAACGCCTACTACCTTTGCTCCCTGCGGTACATCCCGAATCACGAGCGCGCCCGCGCCAACCACGCTACCCGCACCAATCCGAATCCCCTGAATAACAGTAGCGCCGGCTCCGACATGTGCGCCGGCACCGACATGCACTGCTGCGCATATTGTGACGCCTGGCGCAACATGCGCGTGAGAATCAATGATGCAGTCATGGTCGACTCGGGCCCCGGTGTTAACGATGACATTCGCACCCAGCCGACACCCTGCCTGCACGACAGCCCCCGCCATAACCTGGACTCCGTCCTCAATCTGCACTTCACGCGCAACGACCGCCGAGGGATGGATCACCGTCGCGAAACAATATTGCTTCTGGACGAACCGCTCGTAGACGTTCTGGTGATTTCTGGTGCAGCTAATGGAGCCGACACCATTCACGAGTTGGACGCTGTCAGGCGGATGACTTAATACCGCGCTGTCATCGCCAAGATGACGGGCTCCAAGCAAGGGAGGGAGCTCGAGATTCAGATCAACGAATCCGAGAACGCTTCGTTCGCGCAGCAGAAGTGCACTCACCAGCACTTTGGCGTGACCGCCTCCTCCAATTACGATGACCGGCATTTCCAACGCAATCATCGGTCAGTTAAAGAAGGTGGTTCCAGTTTAGGACCTGGTCGGCATCGATATCTAAAGCTAGCTTTCGACCAAGCACATCATCTTTTTTGTCGGGACGGATTCCAGTGCCGGGCCGCTTCGCGTCCAGGTCCGACTCGGTAAGCACATGACCGCGCTGCAATCGCCGAGTGGTTACCAGGCTGCGGCGAAACTTCTTCCGTTTTTCAATCTCTGCAGCACTCACCGTTCGTTTAGTGTCTCCGAGGGCTGTAACAATGTGTCCCCCCTCTTCGACAATGGTTTTGAGTTGTTCAGGATTGGCGGAGATCGCGTGATCCCACCCTTCCATGTCCTGATCGAGAGTGAAATGTTTCTCGATCATGCACGCGCCAAGCGCGATGGCAGCGAGTGGAATCGCAGTTCCCAATGTGTGATCGCTAAAGCCTACCGGCACATCGAAGGCTTGCTGCAGAGTGGCCATGTTGCGCAGATGAATGGTGTGATATTCCGGCGGGTAGATCGACACACAATGCAGCAGGACGATCTGCTCATTGCCTTCGGCACGCACTGTTTCGACGGCTCGCTCAATTTCGGCCAACGTAGCCATGCCCGTGGAAATGATCACAGGGCGCTGTTTGCGCGCGAGGTACTTCAAGAGGGAGAGATGAATGATGTCCATCGAAGCGATCTTGAAGAACGGCACATCAAGCTTCTCAAGCAGTTCTGCTTCCTCGACGGCGAACGGCGTCGAGCAGAACGCGATGCCGCGAGACTTGCAATAAGCAGCGGCTTCGACATGTTGCTCCGAGGTGAGCTGGTAGGCGGTTACCATTTCGCGCAACGAGCCGAAGTGTTTCTTCCGATCGGAGTAGGAAGTATTGCGGGCATACTCTTCTTCCGCGATGAGCGATTTGTCGGTCCAGGATTGAAACTTCACTGCTTGCGCGCCCGAATCTGCGGCTGAATCAATCAAGCGACGACAGAGGTTCATGTCGCCATTATGATTTGAACCGATTTCCGCGATGATATAGGGTGGATGTCCCGGTCCGACCGGAACGCCGTCAATTCTTACCGACTTCATATGGCACTCCAGCGTAATCCTTCCACATCCACTGCAAAGCAGGCTGCGCTACATCCCACCACCAGAGAACTTCCGGCTCCAAGCTGTTAAGGTTGCGAACGTAGCTCTCCAGCTTTCTTGGTTGCGAAGCCACCTGTTCGGAAAAGAGTTGAACATCTGTGGCAGCTTCTTGTACCTGTGCCCATCGATCAGGCAACACATTCTCCATTCGCAAGCCCTGCAGCAGGCAATAATGTTCCCGTACTTTCTTTGTGTCTCGAATCACTTGGTTCGCGTCGAAAGGAAAGCGGATGGGAGCCATGTTTGCCCCATGCTGCCGGTAATCCATTCGTACTACTGGGTCGAACGCCAGCCTCGCCCCCATTAACCATGCCTTGGTGGCTAGGAACCAGTCAACCAAGGCGATGCCGGCAGGAACCGGCAAACACCGCCGCAGCAATTCCGACCGATAAGCCGAATTGGAAAAGCCAAACACATTATTCCGCGGCAGAATGTTGTCAGGAACGGCTCGCTTGGGAAGCGTAAGAATCGTCCCCAGATCTTGCCTATCTTGATCGACTATTCGCAGAGCGCATGCGGTAAGTTCGGAGGTCTGCAGAGCCGCCCGTGCCGCCGCGACCCGGGTCGGATGCAGGATGTCATCACTATCCACCAAAACCACCGCGTCAAAATCTTCCACGATTTGTGCCAGGGACCGTTGTCGGATTAGGGCCGGAGTGTTGCCCGGTTCCGACGGTACCCAGACCACGTCCAAGTGCGTGCCAATCGCCGTCTCGACTGCGCCGGCCTTAATCCCGTCGAGGCCTATCCAGAGTTGAAAGTCCTGATCGGTCTGATCCCGCACCGAGCGATACCAGTCTGGCAGGTACATCTCGACGCCCGGATAAATTGTTGTGTAAACTGCCATTCGCTGCATTGCGCGAGACATTTTCAGATCGTCGAAACCGGAGCGTTTAGGGACACCATGGCGGTTGTGCCGTCCGGCAGCTGCCATTCATAAGGAACGACCACAGAAGTAGCCTCAGAGGCGCGCATCTGAAACTCGCCTTTGAAGCCATAGTCCACAAGATCAGCCTTTACGATAAATGATCCAATTTCTTCATAATCCAATAAGACATCGCTTCCATTACTCGCTCTTATAGCCAATTGGACTGTATAACGCTGAGGCAACAACGGAATCGACTTGAATCTGCACGAAATTAGTCCTTTGCCATTCAGGACTCTTGGCCGATGACCGTCCAACAGCATGTTGGCGGTGAAGCAGTTGCCTTTTTTACCTCGGACAGCCAGTATGAAATGTGGCATTTCCAAACACTCGTTTGCATCGAATGTGATTTCGATGATCAAATCCTCTCCTGGACAAAACTCGCGTGTTTCCTGCCCTCCGTCATTTTTCAACACCACTTTTTCTATCGCCAACCCGTGGGCGCCGCGTAGCTGCGAGCCGGAACCGGTCGAAAATCGCGCTAAGTAGTCTTCCACGACGTTCTCCACATTCCCATCGGCTCGAATCTTGCCGCCCTCAAAAAGGATCGCGCGGTCGCACAACGTTCGCACAGCATCCATGTTATGGCTCACAAACAAAACGGTTCGCCCACCCTGAGCGAGATTCTCCATTTTGCCAAGACATTTTTTCTGGAAGGCAGCATCGCCGACCGCAAGCACCTCGTCGACAATTAGCACCTCTGGTTCAAGATGAGCTGCCACCGCAAACGCCAACCGGACATACATGCCGGAAGAATAGCGTTTGACTGGTGTGTCGAGAAAATCCTCGATTTCAGAGAAATCGACAATCTGGTCGAATTTCCTGGCAATTTCAGCGTGCGCCATGCCCAAAATGGCGCCGTTGAGAAAAATGTTCTCGCGCCCTGTGAGCTCTTGATGGAAGCCCGTGCCCACTTCCAGCAGGCTCGAGGTTCTGCCATTGATCCGGAAGCGACCTTCTGTTGGAACCGTAATGCGACTCAGAAGCTTGAGTAGTGTACTCTTGCCGGCTCCGTTGCGGCCGATGATTCCCACGACTTCGCCTTGATTGATGCTGAGCGAGATGTTTCTCAGGGCCCAGAAGTCCGCGTGCCTCAGTTTTGCTTCCCGACGCGATCTGAACCATGTGCCTGGGGAACGAATCACTCCCTCAAGGACATGACGCATTCCGTCAACTCCTTCTTTGTGTTTGCCGATGATATAACGCTTGCCGAGGTTCTCGACGACGATGGCAGTTTCAGACATAGCTTTGACCCGTGCACCAATTTCGTCTGACTTAGATCACGTCAGCGAAGGTGCGCTCGGTTCTCCGGAAGTACAGAACGCCTGATATGAGAATTGCGGCAACCTCGATAATTGAGATAGTGAGTGCCGGCAGATTCAACCTGTTCTGCGCACCCAATAAGGACCATCGGAAACCGTCAATGATTCCGACCATTGGATTGAGCGAATAGAGTAAACGAAAACGGTCAGGCACGACACTACTTTGAAAACCCACAGGAGATAGATATAAGCCGAATTGAGCGATAAATGGAACTATAAAGCGAAAATCCCGATACTTGACCATTAGTGCGGCGATCCACAATCCAATACCAACAGAAGCGCTAAATGCGAGCAAGGTAAAGAGCGGCAGAAGCAGAGCAGATATGGGAGGAACGAACCTGTACCAGAACATCAGGCCGACCAGCAGAAGCGCCGAAATCAGGAAGTCAACGAAACTAGTGATGACTGAGCTAACCCCGATAATGAGCCGCGGGAAATAAATCTTCGAGATCAGGCTGGAATTCGACACCAAGCTGTTGCCGCTGTCTGAAATTGCCGTAGAGAAGAAATTCCACGGGAGCATGCCGCAAAGGACTAAGAGTGGGTAGGGCGTTCCTCCGGACGGCATTTTGCCCAGTTTTCCAAAAACAACAGTAAGTATGAGCATCGTGAGCAGCGGCCGAATAATCGACCAGCTCACGCCCACGACTGTCTGCTTATACCGCACTAAAAGATCGCGCCAGGCAAGAAAGAAGAACAATTCTCGATAGCGCCAAAGATCGCGCCAATACTGTCTCTCGGTGCGCCCGGCTTCGATTAGCAATTGATTCGGGGATGTTGTGACTGTGTTCGATGGTTCCATGCGCTCGGTCTCGAGAATTGTCATGAGCAGCGAAAAGGTTGGACTTGGGCTAGTTTTGATTGGGGTCCGGCCCATCTTCGCTGCGACCAATCCGTCATCGCCTAGCCCTCACACAACGGCGACATCCCCAAATCGACAAATGTTCGGCGCAGGGCTGTTCCGCAGTATCGGCAGACCGCGGCCTTGGTCTGTTGCTCGGCACCGGATGTGAGTGTCATTGTCGCCATTTGACCTGTCTCAATTTCCGAAAGCGGACCATGTGAAAACCGACGTGCCGGCACTGTGCCGGTTTCGCACGAAAAGACAGTTTCGCGGTCAAGGAACTCGTGGGTAAGTCGAGCTGGGCACAGGCAGAGAAGCTACCGCCATAAGAGTCACAGAGGATCCTATTATCCTCCCAGAGAACTTCGCAATAGTCCTGCCAAAGTCAGGCAGGTTCCGTGTAGACAGGTCTATCCTGGACACAGGATACGTATATGAACAATAAGGAGTTAGACAAAGAAGCCATGGCGTAGGCTACTCGGCAATCCTGGCGGGAAATCCCGGAATACTGGCCTTTATGGGAAAAGTATTTCCACTATCTGTCCAACGTAAGGAAGAATCCAACTCCCCGGACTTAATGAGCTTCTTTATCTGCGCAATCCGGGGATAGCGCCCAGATTCAATATCAGCGAACGTCTGCTTGGCCGCACGATATCCGTCTTATAGTTCCTGAGCGCCTTTTCGAGCAGTCCACTGAGGGCGGAAGCCAGGCAGTAGGCGATTAATTTTGTCGCAATTCATGCGGTAGCAGCTTCTATCCGGGACGCCGTCAAGTGCATAGTCCGTATGACAACCAGGAGCCGTCTCGACAACAATTTGTGCGAGTTCGCTGATACGGTAATTTTCGTTCGCGCGGTCAACGTTGAAAATCTCATTGTGGATCATTTCTCGGGGAGCTTCGAGCACGCTGAGAATCGAAGCGGTGATGTCGCGAATGTGGATGATGGGCCGCCAGGGCGTGCCGTCACTCTTGATATAGACTCGCCCGGTGGTATGGGAATCACAAATGCGCGCTTTCATGCGCGGGAGCGCCGGCAACTTCATAGGTAAGACGATCTCCTTCGCGAATAGCGTAGGCGATTCGCGCCCGTTCTTTTCCGGAACCTTCGATTTCCCAACCGCTGCCCTTTTGGACTAGCCTCAGTTGGCTCCGCGTCCTCCACCATTGATCGACTTCTCCCGGCAGTGCTGCCCAAATTTTTTCGCGATCAATCATTTCTCTCAGGTAGCCGAGCAGCGATTCATACACCCTACGCGCTCGACGGCTGATCACATAATCCGGATGTGTAAGGAACGTCATCAGCCCATTCCTGTGACGGATCAGGTCGAGCTGTATTTTCCATAGGTCAATCGAGTAGTTATTCAGTATGTGAAATATTGAAAAGTCCTGGCTCGTGGTCAAAGGAAGTTCCAAGATTCTGCCGATAAAGAAAGGGAATACCGTGCAACAACCGCCACGTTTCGGTTCCAAATGAGCAACATTCGTTAGGGACATATCGTAAGAAAATTGGTATGCGTCATACCAATCGAGCATGCGATGCATAGAGCCCGCACGAAATCCCTTTGCATGATATTGAATTCCATACTCGTTGATTCTTTTTGCTCGGCGGAGGAACTCCTCACGCTTCTGGTACAATTTCCCGTCATGATTCAAGTCATGGATATTGAACTCAAACCCGCGCTTCCTAATTTCCTGGACATATTCTTTGGACACTCCATAGCGTTTCTCTGGAATAACCTGGAATGACGCCTTGATCCCGTAGGATTCATCGAGGTCCATTAATTGTGACGTAAAGTCTCGGCCGGCCCGGGTTTCCACATCGTGTGTCATGATGAGGCAACTCGGCGAACCATAAGGCCAAAACCAGATAAATGGCACGCGCTGTATTCCAGCTGCACGCATCGATAGCCGCAACAATTCCTCGTGGAGCGTGTCCACGGTGAAATCTACAGGCCACGCCGGGAACGGCCGGCTTTGCCAGTCGCTAAAATAAGCTCTCTGCAGATGCCGGCGAATCCGGACGGGTAGAAGCGATCTGACTGAGTAATACGCTTTGAATATCCATTCCTGAGTTGCGAATCTCTCTCTGCCAGGCATTAAGTCTGCTATGTACCTCTCGTGACGGAGGTTTTCAATCACTTCAGCAGGATCAAACGGCAGGCAAATTTCCATGCCATTGAAATGAACACCCTGAGAGGCATCGTAGAGTAAGGAGTTTTCGAGTTTTGTCGAGACACCCGATGCGCACCGCCCGTAACAGAATGCAACGGGCCCGAATCGAAAGAATCCGACATCGCCAGACGAATCTGCGGCTGAGACGGGAGCAAGAAGGTCTTCTGGAGAACGATAGTACTCTGCCAGAGCTTGAATCATGGTTCAGTTCGGATTCGCCTCACTGCTTCCGCGAACTCGGCAAAAGACAGAAGCGGCTCCAACATTTTGCGATCTCTTGAAGCCACATCGTACCTAGTCTTCGGACTGCAAACCCAACTCACTTGGGAGGTATCGAGTTGTTTGCCTTTCACCACTCTCGGTCATCCCTCGAGACGACTTTCTACTCTCCAGGACCTGATTTCTACCCGATGTGGCGGTAAATAAGATTCCCAGCGATCTTCAATAGTCCACTTGGCATTTGGGAGAATGCGCGCCTTGCCATCTTCAATTTCCAGCCGTCGACGGAATCATAAGAGTGGGAACACTCAGGAGATCTCCAATAAACCAATTCCTGCGGGTGGGGGACCCAGTGATTTTTGAATGTGAGAAGTCCCTGGTTGTCCTCGTCCGTGCGTCCCATATCAAATTCGTTTGCTCCATTCGATTTCGCAGTCGCAATGGCATTCCACAATAACCACGGTATTGCCCCAAACTTGTTGAACCGCTCATCTGAACATCCATACTTATAGTAGACGATGTCTCTGAACCGCAGAGTTAGAATCGCGGCGATGGGAGTTTCCCTTTGGTACGCCAAACGAATCTCAAGCGCTTCGCCCTGAAAGTTGATCAGGTTCCGAAACCAGGCATACGGTGGGGGAAGAACATGATGTCGCCGCCGTGTAATCACAAGTAGACGGTAAAACTCATTCAGCAAATCGTCAGAGGTTCCGCGCTTTTCAACCAAGCCGGCTTGCTGAGCCCTCCGGACCCGGCGCTGGACGGAATCCTTGTCGAGATTCCGAAACAAATCGTCCAGATCTGGATGCAGGTCAAGCCTATGTAGGAAGTACGTCGCTGTGGATACGAAGCCGCCCCCGTTGTCCGTTTGGCCGAAATCTGCGTTGATCGGACGAACTTCCAGATACTTCCACTCCTTGCGGTCCGAAGTAGCTTGCAAATGACGAATGAGAAAGCTCAAATCCTGGGCTGAGTCGAAAAGCGGTTCGCAATGATCTGAGAAGGGTAGCGATACAAGACGACTCCCCGTAAACCAGCTGTTGATTCGACAGAACACCACCCCATTCTTCAACTCATCGGTCGGCGGTGATGTAGTGAAGGCTACAGGCCCGTATCCATACGTACATCGAAGTGCCTGGAGCCAGGCTACCGTGTGGAACACAGAAGCCTTGGGGTGGCGCTCCACAAGTTTCGCCCATAGCGCGTCTTTTATCGGATTAACCTGATAAATTCTCATTGGCCATTCTTAAATTTTCGCGCCGACCTTGTTTCGAGTGATGTGTTCCAAACAATCCAACAAGGCTTTTCCGTCAGGCCTGCCTATCCGCTGAATTGCCACGAAAGTCACCTACGCAGTGGGCTGGACTGATCGGCTGGACAGTCGCAATTCGCTCCATAATTTCCTAAGGGACAGCATTTCCTCTCGCACCGGAGGTATAAGTGACGAGAGCGAATAAACCGCTGCGAAGCTCAGAGCGACAACGAGGAGCTGCGAAAATGTACGCTCGGCGCTGATCAAGGATAGGGCAAGTTCTGCAAGAAAAACGCCAACAAGGCAGAGTGCAACCGGATACAGAAGGGCTCGTCCAGCACCCTGCAAGGTCAAGTTCGTCCCGCGATAGGCGAATTTGAGCGTCCACGGGAGAATGACAAGCGAAACCAGGGAGCCGGATAGCGCCACCCCTTTGATGCCGAAAGGCAGGCCTATCGCATAGCTGCCGACGATGACGGGAGCAATGATTAGCCAGAGTTTGAGAAGTTGCTGCGATCGCCCCCGACTCACAAATAACCAGGTGGTCGAGCCAAAAAGCAGTTGCGCCAACGCACAAATAGCAAGAATTTGAAAAACGGGTGCCGCCTCTCGCCACTGCTTTCCGAGTACCAAAACAATGACCGGTTTCGCAGCAACGAACAGAAATCCAAAGACTGGAGCACTTATCCACAAGACAAGGTTTACGGTGCGAAGATAATATCGCGCAAAGCGCTCCGGATCGTCTTGGGTTCTGCTGAAGGCAGGGACAGCGACGCTGCCGGCCGGCCCGAGGAGTTGGCTAATGGGCAGCATCAAGAGATTATAGGCCCTCGAATACAGCCCCAGGGGGGCGGCTCCCAAATACCAGCCGATCAGGATATTGTCGGCGCTGCGGCTCACATTGCCTATGAAGTAGGAAGCGGCAACATTGCCGCCAAAGGCGATCATGGAACCGACCTGGGTGCCGCGACGGGGCAGGCCCGGCTTCCAATTGACCATCAGCCATGCAAGCACCATCGCAGTCAAATTCAGCGTCAGGGGGAGAGCGACTAACGCCCAGTAGCTAGCTCCTCGCCAAGCCATTGTGATAGCGACAGGGACAGCTAGGGCATACGAAGCTACATCCCGAATGGCTAGGGATGAAAAGCGCATCTGACGCTTGAGAATGGCATCCGGTTGCACCCTCAAACCGCCGATGAGGAACGTAAGAGACACCAGCAACGTAATGTTTACGAGCCGCGGCTCCCGATAGAACCTAGCCAGCAAAGGGGCCAGGGTCACTGTTACGAGCATGAGTCCCAGCCCGATAGCGACATTTATCCAAAATAGGGCACTGACTTGATCATGGCTGATCTCCTTGCGCTGGATGGTAGCCTCGGAGAGACCGAGATCCGCAAACGCTTGGCCCAGTCCTGTGACGGTGGAGACCATGGCCACCAAACCGAAGTCGGCGGGGGTTAGCAGTCGCGCCAGCACCACCGTTGCGATTGATTGAATTAGGAACTGCGCGCCCTGCGACGCGACATTGAGCACTCCTCCGCGAACAGACCGTCCCCTCAGGTCTGTGTGCAAATGATCTGTGCTAAGCGGATCTAACAACTCTTGTTGGGACGACATGCGTGGTCCTTGAGACGTAGATCCATTGGCAAAAATAGATCAGCCAGAGGTGGTGCGTCTGCCGCATTGGTCTGAGTTGTCACCAGCGTCGATGGGAGAGTTCGGTAATCCACCTGAGGACGTTTTTTAAAATTGAATCCCGAATCGAACACCGCACATTTTATATTATATCGAAATTTTTATTTTGACTCCCTGGCTGACCGATAACGTACACCCACCCCCGTCAGTATGCAATTCTCCAGCCCGTTTTTGAGGACAGAGTCTTTCCGATGGCCGCGGCAAAACCTTAAAGCCATAATCTCGCGTTTCTCCTACCCTTTCCCGTCCAAGCCGTCCTCACCGAGTTAAAACCCGCATAAATACAGCTGCCGAAAACGGCAGGAGGTTTGCGGGGAGTGCTCAAATTGGAAATCTGGGCGGACTTGTCGCATCCTTCCTCGCTTGTGCACTTGGAGTCACATTCTGCAAGACGGAAGCCATTGCCGGGAGACGCCAGAGGTAACGGAGGGCCGCCCGCGTAAAACCGCATGACCTAATTGAGAACTCTCCGTTTTAAACGAGCAGCCCACAAAGGCATGGCGGATCCAACGCGTCGTTTCAGGTGACGAACGCCGCGGGCTAAGCGGGCCGTAACCGTCGGGGCGCCGTAGTCATCAGGGAGCCCCGCAATCATTGGACGTGCCCAACGGTGGAAGTTGGTGTCAACTCTGCGCACTCGTCGAGGCGTTAAGTGCTCTAGGTATAGCTGCCATGCGGGGCTCTCCCATAAGTGGGTTGCATACGCTCTTGAGAGATCGATTGGTGCGGAAGAATCGAAAATCAACGCAAGATCTTCCGCCTTGTATGTCGGCCAGAAGAATGCGCAGTGTGGCAGTACTGTAATCTCGTCCGGAAACTGCTTGGAAAGTTGGTACGGAATTCTTACAGAATGCTCGTCCCAGTAAACGTCGGGCCCCTTGGAGCGAAATGACCGATATTCGGAGTGCCATCTTCTAAGGAAAGGTGCTTGACGCTCGGCGAGAATGACGGCATTGCATAGGCCTACGACCGTCTCATCCAGGACTTGTTTGCCGAGCACCGTGGAATGCCCCAGCAAACTATCGAACGCACGATGCACAAAAACATCAGCGTCCAGATAAATTCCCCCCCTGCTCAGCAGTTTTTCTAACCGCACCATGTCCGCGCGGTGGGCAGCATGCAAGAGTGGATTCCCGAAGGTCTCCCTTGGGGCTTTTATTTTCTCCACTGATACAATGCTGCGTGAGAGTTCCCACCATGGTCCTGTTGGTTCAAACTCGCAATAGAAAAAGACGTCCGTCGGTCTAATGCGTTCTATGGCGCTTCTCAAGCACACATAATGAACTAAGCTCCATGGCTTACCACCAAAGTCAGATGACATGCCGAAGCAATAATGCAAAACCTTGGGAATCATGCGTAATTTCCGTTATGAGCAGCCGCTTCGGCGAAAAGCGAGACCTTCTTCCATTGTCGAGTCATGAGGGGGCGTTCACGTCAAGAGAAGCCCTCGATCCGTCACGATTCGATAATTTCCCGGGATAGGGTATTCGAAGCAAGCCTGCATATATGCGCATGGTCATTTGGCCGACCACGTCCCAAGAATGCCGCTCCTCCGTGTAATTAATTATCTCCTGGCGCCTGCTGTTCAACTCCAAAAACAAATCACTTGCGAAATACTGTTCGATGGCCCTTGCCAGGTCCATTGGATCTTCGGGCCTAAATACAAACCCCGTCTTTCCCTCGACGATCTCGTCCTTCAGAGACCCTACATCTGCCGCGAGAACCGGCAGACCGAAACTGTATCCGAGAAACAAGACTCCGCTCTGGTAGATGTGCCTGTAGGGCAATGCAAGAACGTCCGCGGCCTTGAAGTAGACCTCGGTCTCGTCATCTGGAATGTAGTCCTCCCTGAGCATTACTCGTCCTCTCTGCACATCCTTACGGATCGCTTCGCGCACTGCGGTCCAATATGTCTCGCAGTTCTTCGGCCTGCCGACGATGATCAACCGATAATCGTCATGCTGCGCCACTATCCGTTGAAATGCCTCGACAAGGTATTCGAGCCCCTTGTATGGTGCAATGTTGCCGAAAAACAGAATCGTCCTTTCACCATCTCGGATGCCCAATCGTCGCCTCGCCTCGATCGGAGTGAGACACGTGTTCGGAACAGCATTGTTGATTCCGAAAGGGATCACGGTGACCCGGGCCGCTTGCACTCCAAACTCCTCCGTAAGTTCAAGCTTCATCTTTTCCGTATGAACGAAGAAATGATCCGCAAACCGATATTGGATTCGCAGCGTAAGCCGGTTGAGGAACGTATCCTTGGAATCCCTCCTGCCTGCATTCACGTTGTGCAGGGTGAGGACAATCCTTTTCCCCAGCAGCTTGTAGTAAAGCGTGAGCAGGGTGCGATCAAAGATCAGGAACTTGTTGTTCCATAGTATGTGAAAGATTTTCGGCTCGGCCGTCGGAGCATACGCAATCAGCTTGGCATAGAACACCAACACTCGCGACACTTTCCTCACCAGACTGGCATCTGGCCGTTGATCACCTCGCAGATTAAGAAATTTCACCCCGGGCCTATCATGAAAATCCGGGCTATCGAGCTCATTGCTGGCAATCAAGTCCAATGCTGCACCCTTTGATATGAGCTCCGTAGCTAGACCGAACGCATAGGGCCTGTCCCCCCCGCCAGTAAGTAGTGCCGCTGCGATCTCCTCGCTAGCGCGGGACGGCGTCGAATCTGCCAGCCTTCGGGCGTCTTGCTGGCCTCTATCGGACTTGTCATTCATCTTGTGTGTCGGTAAGTTCCGTGGCCAATCAATTCCGGGCTTCTACAGACTTGCATCATGATTTTGCCAGCCGCTTTTCCACGAGCTCGCAGATCGTGTGGCCGATTGTGATGTGCATCTCCTGGATCCGCGGTGTCGATTTTGAGGGAACGCACAAACAAAGATCGCACACCGTTCGCATCTCGCCCCCCGATCCTCCCGTCAGCCCAATGATTTTAACATTACGCTGGCGGGCCACCTCAATGGCTCGCAGGATATTCCGGCTGTTGCCGCTGGTGGAGATTGCCAGCAGCACATCGCCCGGCCGCGCATGCGCCGAAAGCTCCCGCGCAAATACATATTCATAGCCATAGTCGTTTCCAATCGCGGTCAGAGCCGATGTATTGGCATGTAGCGCGATGGCTCGAAAGGGCTCCCGCTCAAGAAAGAAGCGGCCCGTAAGCTCCGCAACTATATGCTGGGCATCAGCCGCTGAGCCTCCATTACCTGCTGCAAGCAGCTGACCGCCCGCAGCCAGTGAAGCACTAATGATGTCAACCGCGTTTGACACGTCCGAGGCAAGCGTGAGAAGCACCTTGGCAACTTCTAGGTGCTCGTTCCAGATAGCCACGATCTTGTCTACTTGTTGGGTTCTAGTTGCCACACTCGTACTCTCCTATCCTAACTATCTCGGGGGACGTTCAAAGTGTTAGTGGCATGTCTAGCGACCATTTCGCGTTTCGAGCTGATACATTGCTTTGTCCCAATGCCTGGCCAATGAGCCCCTCAGCTCCGGAAGTACCCTTTGAGCCGTCTCCGCGACTTTCCACCCAAAGACCGGTTTCATCCAAGCAAATTTCCAGCGCAAGTGGGGCTCTTTCAGGCGACCCTGAAGCTGTGCCGCCAGATTTTGCAACTCCGGAACAATATCCGGACGGCTCGGATAGAAAACCGAGTACCAAGTCTGCAAATACGTCAAGCAAGCCTTTCGAACACGTTCGCTTTCCTCGAGCGCTCGGAGGTACTGAATATGCAGTCTCATCGAACGGAGCAGCGAATCTTTCTTCTTATCTGAATCGCCGATATAACTGATCCGGTTCGAGTCGCTCACTCGGTAGAAGATTCGGGCTCCGGCCACGAAACGTGTGCCTTCCGATACAGATAGCACACGGGCGAAGTACTCGCCGTCTTGATCGTATTGGAGGTTTTCCTCCCAAGGCCCCGCCGCTTCGGCCAGTTCTCGGCTCACTAGCCAGGTTGCGTTTTGCATGTGGAGATTCTCATTCATCTTCCTTAGGAGCCACTCGACAGGGGAAAGATCGCACCAGAGGGAATTTGGAATGAAGTGGGCGCAGCGCGTCCGAAAGTAGAAGTGGGCCCACGGCCCGGAAAGCAGTATTCGCTTGCTCTCGTCCTCCCGGAGCGCCGCAAGCTGCTTCTCGATCTTGTCTGGCGCCAGAATGTCGTCCGAATCCAGCTCTTGGATGTAATCACCTTGACAAATTCGGTAGGCTTTGTTTACAGTCGCCGAAAGTCCCCGATTCTCTGTCGAAACAACCTTCACTTCCTTCGACGCGAACCGCCTCGCCACTTCCGCCGTTCCGTCTGTCGAACCATCATCGACAACAATGATTTCCTTCCGGGGCCATGTTTGGGCAATTGCAGACCGGATCGACTCAGCGACCCAGCCCTCAGCGTTATAAGCAGGTATCAAGATGGAAACCAACGGTTTCACGATCGGAGACTCCTCCGTCAGATTAAACTGGTACGTGAGCGCTTTTTCGTATTCGCCTGGCCCAACTACTTTCCCTGGAACCTTATTGACACAAAGATTTTAGACCTTCCCGGCCCGCGGGCCAATTTTGATGCGCTTGCATAGTTACTTGGTGAGCACCAAGCAGGTCTCTCGCCGCCAAGTTAGATAACTTGTGTAATAACTGGCATATAAAGAATATTCCGCGCTCGTGTAAGATGGAATGGCAGCTGTTCCAATACTGACCCGTAGTACAGTGGTTTCTGCCTGCGGTCCGGCGCAATATGGACCTGTCAAGGCAGGTACTAAGCCAAGCACAAACTTCGCGCCAGCCAGCGGGGGCAGACAACTTTCTAAGGATAGCCAGCTCAATATAATGAGAACACTCACGATAGTCATACTCTTCGTCCTTTGTATGGCGTTTGCTCCGCCCGCACGCTCGCAGGGCACTTTTACGGCTGCGTCATGCAACCGGAGCGATGTGAATGCGGTCATAAACGGTCCCACGCATACTGCCGTCAACGGGGATACCATCATCATCCCGGTTGGGTCTTGTACCTGGACGAGCGGGATTATCGTGCGCAATGGGATCGGAATTTCCATCATCGGAAGCGGCAATCCATCGAGCAGCACGTCAACGTATCTACCTGATTCGTCCTGCACGGCTACGGTTATAACGGACAAGTTGAGCAGCGGGTCGCTTCTCACGATGAGTCCCAAATACGGGAATTCCACAGCTAGACTGTCTTGTATGGAGATAGCCCCGTATCTTCCTAGTACAGGTTACGGCAACCCCATTTCTGTCAATGGAACCTGCACGTCGAGCGGGTGTCCAAACTTGCGGCTAGACAATATGACGATTCCCTCCTGGCGCAGCGCAGGAGTGTCGGACGCCACTTTCGCCGTCGTCAACGATATGTTCGGTGTGGCCGACCACAACGACGTGGAGTCCGGCATTCTCGCAAACGTGGGCGACGGTTCCTGGCAAGGGGTCGGAAATTATGGCGACAACTCTTGGGCCAGCCCTGACACCTTTGGGACGGGCCAAGCTTTCTACCTTGAGAACAACAGTTTCGACAACGGCGCACTCGGAACGGATACCGATTCAGCCCCCAATGGTGGCGGGCGATTCGTTTGTCGCTTTAATCAGGTCAATGAGGCTAGCGGTGTTTGCTACATTCATGGCACAGACACTACCCAACGAACAAGAGGCGGACGGCAAGAAGAAAGCTACGGCAACGTTGTCAATTCCTGCGCCGGTGGCAGTTGCGATACGCTCTTTGAATTCCGCTCAGGCGTCGGAATCATTTTCGGGAACATGGTCAATACCACGAATGCATTTATCAACTCTTACGCAAAGCTGGATGCCCAACGGTCATGGCGACAGGATACTCCGTGGGGTAGCTGCGACGGCTCCTCAGTATGGGATACAGACGACGGAGTTACATATTACAGTGGAACTATCGGCTCGGTTTCCGGAATTGGCACGGGAAATTGGACGACTACGGACAGCGGCTCTCCTGGCTGGACAACAAACAAATGGGCACCTACAGGAGCGCCTTACGCCTTTCACGATGTGACGCAAAGTTACGGAATCACGGTCTTGTCCAGCGCGTCAAACTCTCTATCACTCATCAACGTAAACGAGGGGAACATATCATTCCGGCCAGCAGCGGGCGATTCGTACCAGATTCTTCGCGCCACTGTTTGCATGGATCAGCCGACACGAAGTGGTGGAAACCTAGTCCAAAACAATGGCAGCGGCAATCCAGTGCTCGTCTCTACGGGAAACCCTGGCGCTGTGAGCGAAGCCCTCGATCCGACTTATGAGTGGAACGATTCGGGGCTGCCGAGCGGGAAGTTGCCTGTCAGTCCAAACGCCGAACCCTTTATGATAGCGAACCGTGACTTCTACAGTGAAACCCAGGGACAGACCGCACAGACCTCACCTACCTCACCCTTTAACGGCAGCAGCGGAACTGGATGGGGCACGCTCGTAAATCGTCCCTCGACGTGTACGCCGACAGTAGGCTATTTCGCCACGGACCAAGGAAACTGGAACTCCAGCGATAACGGATTCGGTCAGGGCGAATTGTTCGTTTGCGCTGCGACGAACACGTGGTCGGTCCACTACACGCCCTATGCCTATCCGCATCCGCTTACTCAAGGCCAAAACTCAGGGCTAATGCCTACCGCTCCCCAGGGCCTGACGGTGACGGTTCATTAGGCCGATCATTGCCGACCAGGTCACCATATAAACCTGTTCCGATCTCTATGCGATCTTAGGGAAACACAGTCGCAGGTGAGCCTCTAGAAATGTCTTGAGATGGAGAGGAGTGAACCCGCACGCAAGAGAAACCTGCCGGTCGGATGCGTGTTCGGAAATGGGCTGTTTCAGAAGTTCTAGTGCTCCCAATAGGTTCATAAGATATGCGAATAATGCCCGGATATTGAAAAAGATATCGACACCAACAAATCCACAGAGTTCTATCTCATGGCGAGAGCATTTCTGGCCCGCAACGCGGGGGCGCGCTCGCCAGCCCGGTCGGGAGGCTGCGAAGCTCCGACAGCGACGCCGGCGGTGATGCTGCTCGCTTCTATGACAGCGAGGAGAAAGAAGATCCAGATTGGATCCGTCATCCGGAAGCCAGCTTCAGTGACGCTATAGACCATCGCAGTCAAAACATAAGCTATTAGCAGGCCGCCGAGTCCTGGGGCGCGGCGAAAAGCCTTGACGGACCGGCGGTAACCGTCAATCAATACGAGTCCAATTAAACCGAGCCCCACCCAGCCGAGCTCAAGGTAAACCTCTATGTACCCGTTGTGAGCCTCGTTGAGAGGGAGACCTGTGAACACAACCCATAGTCTCTCGTGTACACGCGGGCTGAGCCAGAAGCTTTCGAACCCAGCTCCAACAAACGGGTTGCGCGCCAACGGGATCACAGCCGACCAGATGTCCGTGCGCCCTGTCAGGTTCGGGTTCCGGCCCAACGCGTGAGTTACTTTCTCTGCACCGCCGAGTAACATGAACGAACTAGCAGTCACTATGACCAAAACAACGAGGACATGCACGGCGGCGGGTTTACGCCTCATGAACCGCAGGCTCGTTACCAACATCAGGCCGGCTCCCAAAGCGAAGGACACTGTAGATGTAGCTGAATTTGCAAGGATCAATAGCCATATTCCAATGACAAGAATTGCCCCTTGTGCCAGGAGATGCCTGCGGCGGTTGGGGGTCTTTTCGTCCGACCGGAGGAGTGCGAGAACGCACCAAACCGCTCCTAGCAAGAGAACAAATGTAATCACTCCTAGCGAATTCTTGTTAAGCGTCAAGCCGTCGTTGATCAGCGCTCCGGTCCACGAGTCATACGACCGGCCCAGATTCGGATAATACTTGATAAAAAGCAGAGAAAGAGGCAGCAAAATGAACCCAGTGCGTGAGAACAGGCGACGAAGAGCGGCGACCGGTTGTTCATCTGTTAAGACAATGAGAATCATCGCCAGATCCCCGACCGCCTTAATCCATTTTTTGAGCGCCGGGCCAGGATAATCGGACCAACAAACGCTAAAGAGACAAAAAACGAAATAGATCAGAATCGGCATCGGAAAGTTTGTCTTGAGGAAGTTGAGTGTCCGGCGCCCCCGATGGACCAGCACACATAGGGCCGCAACCAACAACACCGCGAAGAAAGCCCCGTCAATAGGGCTGCCCTCAAGCGCGGTATCGACTCCATAAGCAGGCGCCATGCCCAGCCAGACTGATAAGGGCCTTGATCCAACCGCCCATATGTAGACGACCGGCAGCCACAGCGCCTTGGAAGTCCTTATGGATATGTCTCGATCAAGGTAGAAAAGTCCGGCGATTCCGCAGGCATAGACGAGGCTCGCAAGTGAAGGGTTCATTTTATGTCAATTCAGACAAAGCCCGGAGTTGGAACTGGAATGTCATTGAGCGTCTACACAAAAGTTGGCGCACCAAATCTACTAAAGAGGCCAGCATACGACGGACGGTGGCGAACATCAAAAGCAGTCAAGATCACTGAAACCTTACTGCACTTGATGAGATCTATCGAGTGCCTTCTGGTAAGCAGCGAGCAGTTTCGGGACTGAATATTCCCAGGCAAGCTGCTCTTCAATTCTCTTCCTTCCATACTCTCCCATTTTCTTTCTTTCCTCGGGCTTGTCCAGCAACCAGATAATTTTGGCAGCGAAGTCCGCAACCCCATCGTCCTTGCTGGCGTAAAGGGATGCCTCCTGGGCGCTAAACCTACCCTCCTTCGAATCAAACTGCACGATTGGCTTTCCAAGTGCCATGTATTCCATAATTTTGATCATCGTCGAGATATCATTCATTTCACTCGGCCGGTCCGGATTCACGCATACATCGGCTGTCGAGAGTATCTCCAACAATTCCTCGTCGGAGACTCTTCCGGTGAAATGGACTCTATCGGCCAAGCCCTTCTCCTCGACCATCTTTTTGAGTTTATTCAGTTCCGTGCCCCCGCCGACGCACGTGAAAAAAATGTCGCGCCTGCCTGAGTCCTTGATGTGCTGCGCGACGTCCAGCAGTATGTCCAAACCATCTTGAACGCTCATGTTACCCACGTAACCGACCAGATAGTTCTTTCCGTTTTTCCGTGCGGGATTGGAGGGAACCAATTTGAATGTTTCCCTTTCCGGGCCGTTGCGGACAACGAACACATTTTTTGAGGCCACACCGCCTCTGCTCACCGCTAAATCCTTATAGCTCATGTTCGTCACCACCACGACATCGCTGAATCGATAGGTAAGTTTTTCGAGGCCCACCAAGATCTTGTAGAGCCCTCCCTGCTTCCCGTATTTCGAAACGTACAGTTCTGGATTAGCGTCGTGATGGTCGAAAATGTACGTCACTCCAAAAAGTTTGAATGGCAGTGCAACCAGAAAAATATCATCGGGGGGATTGCAACCTTGAATGACGTCAAAGCCATGCCGCAGGTAGATCCACGACGCATACACGAACTCCCATATCAAAGCGCAACCGTACTCCCACAAATACCCCATCGGAGTGCTTCCCTCTGCGGGTGAAGGGTGTCGATAGACACGGATTCCATTGATGACCTCGAATCCTTTGGGGCTGGCTTTTCGTCGCGGGCACAATACTGTCACTTCGTAGCCATTTTCTCGAAGCGAATTCGCCTCCCTCCAAACACGTCGATCAAAGGGAACCGTTTGGTTTTCTACGACGATCAAAACCCGTTTTTTTAAGCCCTTGTGGCTCACCGTCTCAGATCTGCCCGTGGATATCTGCGGCACATCTGGTCTGTTTACCTGAGTATTTGTTTCCATGGAATCTTCGTCTCGCCGAGGCTCGGGATTCTTACCAGCAGATGCCGCTGTATTCGCCATTATTGCTTGTGTTTTTCGAAATACGCACAAAATCCACCAGACACTGACCAGTGTGCAGACTTTGAGGGACACTCTCGAACTCAGTGGATTTATTGCCGATCACAATCGTCTCAGCGTGTTGCAGAACTGCTTCCATGTTGTCCACCATCAGCCTGGAAATATGTGGAATGCGGTTCAGAATGAAATCGCGGTTTGCACCAACTAATCTTGCCACCTGCACGTTCTTGTCATAGATGCGCACATCGTAACCCTTCCCTGCAAGTCGTTCGATAATTTCAATCATCGGACTCTCGCGCAGGTCGTCGGTTCCCTCTTTGAAACTGAAGCCCAAAATCCCGATCCGTTTGTGACCCTGTTCCATGATCAACTGAAGACCCCTTGCGACTTGTAATTCGTTGCTCGGCAGTATTGCATTTAGAATTGGCAATTCCAGGTCGTGCAACTTAGCCGAATAAGCCAGCGCTCGAAGGTCCTTGGGTAAGCATGAACCTCCAAACGCAAAACCTGGTTTAAGGTAGGCCGATGAGATGTTGAGTTTCTTGTCTTCACAGAAAATCGCCATGGCCCTGTGGGCATCAATTGAGAAAGACTTGCAAAGATTTCCAATTTCATTCGCGAAGCCGATTTTTAGGGCGTGCCAGCTATTGTCGATATATTTGATCATCTCGGCTGTTTCTATGTCTGTTCTAATTAATGGTGCATCGAGTTTAGCGTACAGCTCAGCCAGTGCATCCCCGCTGGCTCCGTCTAGTTCACCAATGACTGTCTTGCAAGGAGACGCGAAATCCATCACTGCCGAACCTTCGCGGAGAAACTCAGGATTGTTGCAGACCCCGAAATCCTTGCCGGCTTTCTTCCCCGAGTTTTCTTCCAATACCGGAATTACCATCCGGCGCATTGTCCCAGGCAGGATCGTGCTGCGAATCACCACCGTATGTCGCGACGTTTTGTCTTTGAGTCCCTGACCCAACTGCTCGCAAACGTGTCTGACGTGTGTCAGGTCAAGATTCCCGTTTATCTGGCTCGGAGTTCCTACGCAGACGAAAGATACATCTGTGTCCAGAATGGCCTGCAGAGAGTCGTCAGTCGCACGAAGTCGGCCGCTCTCTACCGCGTCGGCAATGATCTCCTCGATGTCCGCTTCGATGATAGGTGATTTGCCGGCATTCACCAGCTGCACTTTTACCCGTACTGGATCTACACCAATGATTTCATGGCCTTCCTTCGCCAGGCATCCTGCGCAAACGGTACCTACATAACCCAGACCGAAAATGCTGACTTTCAAGATATGCTCCTTCTCTTACTGGTTTCTTCCGGTGTGAATGCGTGACTGTTCTCTAGAACTGGGCGGTTCGCGTGTTCGCGAGTTCCTTCATCGGGGGGCCTCCAACACAAAATGCAGCGGAGCATTGCCTTACGCTCCATCTAGGCACGCACAAATGACTCCGACTTAGAACTCTCGGCATTGCGATACACGAGGAAACACAAACTTCTAAACAGCTGTGCTTGAGCCCAGCGATGCATAGGCGTGTTATCCCAACCCAGAAGGAGACGCCGACTGCGAAACGAGCCATCTGGCTTTTGCCATACAGTCAAGACGTCATTCAGGACGAGGGACAGGAGATGGTCCAATTTCGGGAAACGGCCTCTAAGAAGGACAGCTAAATTAATAGACTCTGCGTAGTCATACAACTCGCGCCGATATACAGTCAACCGGGGACGGCTGGAGAAAGGCTTCGGTAAACCGCCATCGTCAAACAGATTTGTTGTGTAGTACTCAACTCCGCGTTTTATAGCTTCCGTACACCCTGAATGGCCTGTTAGTGTTTCGATCTTTGTCAGCGCTTTCATAACAAAGCACGTATGGAAATGATCGATGAAATTTCGCTTTCCGTCCTTCGCGTAATACCAGGAACCGTCCTTATTTTGAGCCTCAAGGACGAAATTCAGATTTCTTTCAGCTACTTTCCAGTATCTCTCGTCTGAGAAATCACGCGCTGCGCTCGCTAGCAGAAAAGCCCGATAGGCGTTTGCATTTACGACTGCTACTGACTGCTCAGGATCGGGCGTATAGGAGCAAGTGGATGCGTTCGCGGAAGTCTGAAAATCCCTATAGTCGAGAAGAGCGTGCTCGGCAATCGAGTTCATTATCTGAAACCATTCATCAGACCTGTCAATTTCCCAAACCTGTTTAAAAGCCTCGTAAACGTACGGCACGGTCGTTATGAGTGGCGTGCCTTCTTTTATCGTTCCGCGTATCGTTTCCCAATTGAATGGATACCCCCAGCAGGAATGGCTGTAGCTTGCACAGCGAGTCTCCTTGAGCACTTCAAGGAAGTGAACCGCTCTCGCGTAGTAGCTCTCCTGGTTTAAGAGCTTCGAAAGAAAAGCAAACCCCATCGCATAGTGCGCATCCGCTATCGGGAATCGTTGGCGCTTCCAAAAAATGGCCCTCGCCGAAGGCACGAATGCTTCAGAGAGCACCATGGGAGCCACCGCCAAGACCCCCAACTGCGGCTTCCTGTAATACAAGGCCTTGGCGCTTCTCGCTAAATCGCTCGCGTAGAAACTCTGAAAGTCGTAGGAAGTTTCCCCATATCGAGAGAGCCATTCAGTGAAGGGGAGAAGAACCTTAAGAATTTTCTCTGTCTCTAGAGAAGTCGCGTCGGATGCCGTTGTAGAAGATTGAGATTCGGCCTTGACCTGTAAACTCATTCAATTCTCCGGGCCTTTGTGGTCCCAGTATCTGGCTTGGGCACAGCAATTCAGTTCGAATCGATAAAAAGCCGGTGCGTCAATTCCAGAGTCAATAGCCGGTGGATTTCCATTGTGTAATTGCGATTGCCCTTGAGATGGCCGTCTACGATGGTTCGGACTGCACTTGCGTTGAGATATGGCCGGGCGAGCGATCGCGGGTCAAGTAGCATATCGCGCACATAATTTGCCAACTGGTCGCGATACCAAACCCGAAAGTGAAACACCTTGTGCCGACCTATCCACAGACGTTCCAGGTGAAGTGGGGCAAACATGTGGTCCACTTGGGCGACCCATTGCGGCATGCCGTAGTCGTAGGCGTATTCGGCTTTGAATAGGAACTCAAGAAATCCGCGAGTGACGACGCTGTTAAGCCCGCCAACGCCACGATCGGTGCGCAACTTGGCAAGCGCGGGGTTCCCATCTCGAATCAATTGCAGCCTCGCTTCTTCATTGGCTGCTATCGTGCCGGGAGCTTTATATATGGTTTTGACTAAGTCATTGTCCAGATAAGGCGAGCGCACAGCCACCTGGGTCTGTTCCAGACCAAGTACACCAAAGTGATGCCAAGGCGACTGCCGGAACGCCACAAATGTCATCGGATGAACCTGTTGGCTCCTATCGTAGGTCTCCTTTGCCGCGCGGACTTGCGGCTCCATATCCGCTTGGAACAATCCCGGGGCGAGTTCTTCCGCTTTGAACATCACCGCGTGCAAAAGCATTTCGCTGCCATATGTCCCAACCATCCGCACCGGAGCGATCTCTCGAGCCTTTTCGCTTACGTAAAGATCCGGGGAACGGCCAAGGTCCACACACGCGTCCGTAAGATAGATGGAGCGTTCCGCGTAGTACGGAAATTTTGCTAGAAATTCCGTGCCGGTAGTGATCACCTGGTGCTGCTGACCGCAAATTTTTGCCACGCGCCGCGCCAGTTGCACATCCTGGTTATCGCGGTACATGCTCCCATATGTGTAGCACGGCAAAGAATTGGGTTCAGCCTTGCGCCAAGCCATGATAATGCGTGTGTCCAAACCACCCGTGAGTGAAACACCAATGCGCTCGCGCCCATTAAAATAACGCGGAAGATTTCGCACGAAAGCGTCGCGCAAATGGTCGTAATAGGCCTCTGGCTTGAGTGGCTCCTCTTCTTCCCATTCCCGTGGCTCGAAATAGCTGGCCTTCTTCTCAAGTTTTCCTCGACGAAACAACCAAGCCGATCCGGGCGGGAGAACCTGGATGCCCGAAAATAGGCTTCGATTCTCAAGCACACAGCCACAAACGATGAATTCTCCCAGGCCGCGCGGATCCATATTCCGCAGCTCCGGCCGGACCTTCAGGATTGCCTTTGCTTCGGCTGCAAAGTAAAAAGTATCTGGCGCCTCGTGGTAATAGAGACGCTGCATGCCATACCGGTCATTGAACAGCATGGCCGTTTCACGCGCGCGATCTGACACCAAACCATGGAACCGGCCATTCAGACCTTTCGGGAACTCCGGCTCTTCTTCGTAACGATGCACCAGGTACGACGGCCCGCCCGCTGTCACTTCATGCCCGCGTGCCCGCAAACCTGCAACTGTGCCCGGTTCCGGAAACTCTTCACCCGAAAACACTAGAGTCACGTCCCCGCACTCGTTGCGCAGCGGCATGCCTTCAGCAAAGGACCCGCGCCTCGACACCCAGCCCACGTAAAAACCCTGCTCGGCATCAATCCACGTGCCGCTGACGTAAAAGGACTCATGCTGCAATGTTGCCAGCATCGCTGACAGCTGCGGCTCAGCCCATTCACGGGGCATTCTGGTTATCAGACCGACGAGACCCGGCATATCCAGTTCCTCTAGTTTAGACCACGGGATCCAAGACGATTCAACGGTAGTACTGCAGAAAGGTGGGTCGCTCCCAGGCTAAGAACTGGAGCCGGCGGGAGGATTTGAACGCTCCATCAACCGAGTACGATTCGGCCGCTCTACCATTGAGCTACACCGGCTCATAAATGCGGTGAAATGGTACCACAGAGTGCGCACTCTCAAGCCGACGGTAATTACTGAATGAGGGAGAATGCCGATGAGGCCCCGATGAAGCTTCGCTTTCATGCAAAGCCTTCCCCATTCTGTCAACGGTACGTAAAATCTGGGAACAAGAATCTCCTTAAAACCGCTTCGGATTTTGAATTCACGTAAAGGGCTGTCGCGCTTATTTCCATAGTTATATTGGCCATACGTAAGGTATGAGATCCCCTTTTGTGCGCAAATCTCCGCTGCCTTGGCTACTAAGGCGTTGGCTGGCCTCTTATCAAAATGACTCGGCTTCGTGGTCAGGTTCAAGATCGATCCCACCTCTCCTCGATAAACCAGATGCAGAAAACCTATTAGCTCGTCGCCGAGGTAGGCGCAAATAAAGTCGCATCGCCCGATGAACTCGCCATAGAGCTTCTTGGTTTCCTCGGAGCTTCTTCCGTAGTATGCGTTTCGCATCCCTTGCCGCAACGGAGAGTCATCATTCACTCCTCGGATTCCCAGAATGAGATCGTCATTGAACTCCTTGATCTTCACCACCACCCCGCGTTTTTGAGAGCGTCGCACATTCTTGCGGCTTTCCTGCGGAAGGCGTTCCCACCAATCCTTGAAGCTAACCAGATGGATGGCTGCAATGCTGTCCCACTCCACAGGATAGGGATGCTTCGGATGAGTTGCCGGGAGCTTCTGAGTGAACGTAAAAATGTCGGCTCTTAGAACACTGCTTCCATCAGCCCTCAGCTTCCCTATGTACAGCTCAGGATTTCGCAGCTCATTCTCCATCATTTCCTCGCTACGGACCGTGGCGATCCTCAGCCATTTTCCGGAGGCGATGAGCTTCTCACCATTCACCTCCAGCGCAGGGACCGTGACCCACCGCCCCTTGACTCTGATTTCAACACAATTCCCTGTCATGGGTCTCATAATCGCCTATCGCTCCACTACGATGTAATCAAAAGCTCCCAACGCAATCATTGAGTTCATCTTTGAATGGAGCTTCAACGAGCACAATTGCCGTTCTTCCGCCTGATTGGCCTGCTTCCGTACCTTCAACCCGAACTTTTCTGTCCACCGGTGTTCATACGTGGACACACGCAGGACAGCAAGATTGTCCCACTCCACAGGATACGAATATTTCGCAGATGTCTCCGGCAGGCCCTGTAGTCCAGCTTCAGCCCTAGACCGACGCCCTGGTGAAATGGAAAATCATTCTCCCTGGACCCGGGCGGCCTGATACGCCAACTTATCTTGCGACCTCTTGGTCGCTAGCTGGTTGAAAATGTCGTCCATAATCCGCGTAGTCAGCAGAATTTCCCGATAAGGAATGGGCACCGGAGCGTTCCCCCGGATCGACCGGTAGAAGGATTCGATGAGATACTTCATACCTGCGTCCATATGAAAATCGTTATGGAGGAACAGCCTTATATTTGTCAGCAGATTATCCAGATACTGCTTCGCGAATTGCGCGGGCGGAAAGAACTTATCCGCATAGCTCTTGTATTTTTCGCCCCTAAGCTTCAGCAAAACATCGTGATCCTTGTCCACAACGAGGCCGTTTTGCGAACCATACAAATGCAGCTCGTGGATGGAGGGTTTCATTTGTGAAGAAAAGGTGAAATATGCTGTGGTGCGCTCCTCGTCCGAAATTATTACGCGAAGTTCATCAATAATTTCGGTTTCACCAATGCTCTTAAGAACTGGGCTCACAAAGCCGTACGCGATCACTTGGGGGTTGTCAGTTGTCAGGAACTCTGCGATTCCAGCGATACCGTGACTGATTACGTTTTGGAGTAACTTGCCAGGCAGCCTGCGGACCCAATGTTGCTTGTCTCCCAACAGCGCCCGCGCATAGCTCGGATCTGTAAAGTTGTAACAATAGTGGCTTTCGATGTGGACTGCATTCCCACCTAGGTAGCCACTCTTGACAAGCTCTCTCATGCGCCTCGCCGCGGGGCTGAATTGGTAGTTGTGCCCAGCTGTCAGCTTGAGTCCCTTTTTCTCTGCCAGATGGATTAGTTTCTCTGCTTCGTCGGCGTAGACCGTAAAGGGTTTCTCAACGTAGACATTCGCGCCGTGTTCCAGGCAGAGCTTGGCAAGCTCGAAATGGCCCTCGGGGGGCGTGGTGATATGCACCACGTCGGGCCGAGCCATACTCAACAGTTCTGTTAGATCCGTAAAGCACTGCTTGACGGGAAAGCGGTCCGCAAGCTGCGTGGCCATCAGTGGCTCACGGTCGCAAACTGCGACTATCTCGCACCCGCTGATCCGCTGGATCTGCGAGGCGTGTGAATCGGCGATCTTGCCGCATCCCACGATGGCGATTTTAAGCATGCTTTCCGCGCTGTTGGCAGCTTTGGAAATAGTGCTGCATTCCGACCGCAGTCGGCACTCTTGGCACCCAGCCTAGCCGAGTCTTCAATTTCTGATTGCTATAGCGTGTCTTTTTCCAATACGCGTGCCATCGCCTCCTGTTGAAAGCCGGCAACAATTGCCCCTCTGACCATTGATGGTACTTCTCCCAGAGATAACAAAGAGCATAGCAAACAGCATGGGGCACGTAGATGGATCTGAATGTTCTTACTTTTTTCTTGTACCAACGCAGAAACTGGCGGCTGGACGGAAGGTCATCATCAACAACGTTGAAAACCTCGCCGTCTACACCCCGGACAAGACCAGCCAGCACAATTGCGTCGGCGCAATTCTCAACGTAGGTGAAGGGAATAGTATTAGCCCCCCCGATGTGCAGGAACACCCCGAAAGTGTCAATTCCTACCCGTCCAACGATCGCCTCCTTGCCTGCACCATATACACTCCCAGGCCTGACGACTACAAAGGGAATCCCGAATTTCTTGTTGTACTCGGTGACGAGCTGCTCCTGTCTAACCTTCGCGAAGCAGTAGGCCTCTCCGCGGAGTTCGCCATGCTCTTCAATCGGACATGATTCATCCAGAAGACGCCCCTGCGGCTTTTGGCGGTTTGTGTACACCGAAAACGAACTAATCAGCACGAATCGTCGAACTCGGCCGCACTGCAGGCTGGCGTCTAATAGGTTGCGCGTCGTAACCACTGAGTTCATGAAAGCGTCGGGAAAGGATTTTTCACCAGTGCCCGCGGCAAGATGAATGATCACCGCCGCATCCTCACATGCCAACTCACAATCATGGCGAGAAAGAAGATTACCTTTGATCAGTTTGATCTGCGAGCCCGGCGGACGACGGTTGGAGATTTCTTCAATTCTGGATAATTTTCCCGAGGGCCGGGCAAAGCAAATCAAATTGCGAAAGCCACGATTCAGTAGACCTTCGACAACTCGAGAACCAATGAAGCCCGCAGCACCGGTCACGAGAATTGGGTCGTCCGGCGAAATGATGAAGGAATCGCCCTTTAGTGCCATGGAGCCCGGGTCTCTTTGTGAACCAGCTTCACCGCTTACGGTATTCAAAGTGGTGTCATTCATGATCTTGTCTCAAACGAACCATGGGTTCAAGTTTCTTCTCGATAGCCACGTCCTGACAATCAATGGGATACCGCACACAAACCTCTTGCGGCAATCCCGAGGTTCAGTGTTGGACGATCCTGGCAATGAATCGAGGTGGTAGGGCCCAGCTCAAAGGTTGACACGCGACTCTTATTCGAAAAAATTGTGAGCCGATCAATCATAACCATGAGCAATTAACTGAGACTTGCCACAGGCTCCTCATAGGTCCGCAGCCATTCTTCAAAAACTGCCAGGCTAAACAGCACTTTATGATTGTCGTTCCGCCCGCTTGCATGCTGCTCGAACAGCTCACGGACAGCTCGCGGTCGAAGATATTGATAGATCCTGGACTCATCATCGAGCAACGCATCCGCCATCTTGCCTTCGATGACTCCCCGGAACCAGTCATCGACTACGTTACTCGCAAAACCTCGTTTCGGCCGCTTCACGATCGATTCGGGTAAAAACGCGCGGCACACTTGTCGATGTAACCATTTCCGGGAGCCGTTCCTCACTTTAAGGCTCGCCGGTAATCGCTCGACATATTCGACAATCTCCTTATCCACGAACGGCACGCGCAGTTCGAGACCATGCGCCATCGAGAGCTTGTCGGCGTACATTAGAAGTTCGTCTGGTAGTGTAGAGCGCACCTCGAGAAACTGAAGCCCTCCCAGCTCATCCGTCTCACTCATAAGCTCGCCCATATCTTTCCAGCAGTTGAGAATGGTGTCCCCAGCATCGGGCGGCAGAAGTCCTTCTTGAAACAGCCCTTCGACCTGGTTTCCAGGCAAGAGCGACAGAACATGTTGATATCGGTGCATCCGATCTGGGATCGCTAGAGAATTCACCCCTCGCTTGAGGGTCTCGTTTCTCGGCAGCGCACTCACTGTTGAGGCAATCGGACTTCGCAGCCATTGCGGCAGGCCTGCCCACATCGCTCTATAACGCACACCCAAATGGCGGCGGTAGCCGCCAAACAGTTCGTCCGGCCCTTGGCCGACAAGCGCCACTTTGACGTCTTGGCGGGCTCGTTGACAAACGAAATACATCGGAACAATCGAAGACGTTGCGATGGGTTCTTCCAAACTCGCAACGATTTTAGGGAGATTTTCCTCGAAAGCTGATTTGGTTATGGTCACGCTCGTGTGTTTTGATCCCAGTACTCGGGCAGTCTCGGCGGCATCGGCCAATTCATCGTCGGCGAACGACGAGCCATATCCCACGGTGTAAGTCGGCCATGAACTCCCGTTCAAATTCATCAAAGCGAGCAGCAGTCCGGAATCGATTCCACCGCTCAGTAGCAGGCCCACTGGCACATCACTGATAAGTTGGCGCTTGATCGCACCCTTATAAAGGGACAGCAATTCCTCCGTTGCTTCGGCAGGCGGCTTAGCCGGTTTGAATGGTTCTGGCTTGAATCTGTACCAGCGACTTACTTCGCAAACACCATTCTCAACTGTCAATTTGGTGCCCGGGGCGAGTTTCCGCACTCCCTTGAATATCGTGTAGGGTGAGGGCGTGAAGCGGTACCGCAGGAAGAGATTCAGGGAAGTAACGTCGATCTCAGTTTTCCCAGGCATGGTAGTGCGTATGGGGCGCACTTCTGAGCCGAAATACAAGCTGTCCCCGTCAATGCGGTAGTAGATCAGCTTGATTCCGAATGGATCGCGGGCAACAACTAACCGCTTCTGGCGAACGTCCCAGATGGCAAGCCCGAACATTCCATTCACGCGGTTCAGTACTTCGTTGCCCCACTGCTTGTAGCCGTGGATGATGACTTCGGTATCGGAGTTGGTCCGAAATATGTGGCCCTGGCTTTGCAGTTCTCTTTTGAGTTCAGGGAAGTTGTAAATTTCTCCGTTGAAAATCACCCAAACGGACTCTTCCTGATCCGACATGGGTTGATGCCCACCGGCCAGATCAATGATCGAAAGCCGACGAAATCCGAAACCAAGTGGTCCGGCGATGAAATAGCCTTCGTCATCCGGCCCGCGATGGACCATGGACCTGGTCATCGCCTCGAGGTCCGCACGCCGCACGGGCGCTTGGTTTCGGAAATTAAATTGTCCGCATATCCCGCACATAAAATCTCGCCAGTAGCTAACTTTCGATCGAACAGCGGACTGCTGATTGGACTTTGAACCCTTGCGATTCGGTCATAAAACAGTCCTGTCTCGAAAGAACTTCTGAACTATTCAGACAAAAGCTGAAATTTATCAATCGGTTTGAATGTAATGGCAGATTTGAGAATGACCTTGAGCTTCCTCATCTGTTCTCGGCGATGGAACGCCAGGAGTTCCTTGGAAATCGGGCGTTGTAGTCTGCGTAGCGCTGCCAATCCATAGCCCAAACCAAGCCCAAACCCTTCCACGAAGTATGGAGGTTTGACCATCCGAAAGCCGACGCGGAAAAGTTCCCAAACTGGATGTCCCCCGAGGTAGTAATCCTTTTCGCCATAGGAAAAGGCCGCCGCGAATGCACTGCGCTCAGCCGTTCCCAAATGTCTGTGGTGGAAGAACGACTTCTCCCGGAATGATCGTGTCTTCCAGCCTTTCATGCGGGCAGTTGTGACTGCGATCCAATCGATTCCTCCGGCCTTATTTGCGAAATAACCCCCTATTTCGTCGAAGCACTGGCGACGAAAAAGTTGGCATTGGCCCGAAACGTGAAGTTGTCCTTCCAAGCTATCGGTTTCCGAATTGTAGCCTTCCTCTTTGAAAACTGTGCCCGCAACACCCAGACGCGCATTTTCTTTGAACTTATCCAGGAGAAATTCAAAATGATCTTCCTCAAGTGAAACGTCCGAATCTAAATTGCCGATGACTTCGTAATCGAGGCCTTTCACTCTCTCTTGCCCGGCATTGAACGCATATACCTTTGCAGCAAAATTCCGCTCCCGGCGGACAGGAAGGTTTACGAGTTCGATCCAGTCGTATCTCGTTGCGTATGGCTCCACAATGCTTGCCGTTGAATCTGTCGACCCGTCATTGACAATCACCCACTTCACAGGCAGAAACGTCTGCTGAATTACGGAATCAAGCGTCTTCTTGATGAATGCCTCCTCGTTACGAGCAGGCGTAATCAGAACATATGGTGGCAGGAAGTCTTCTTGCTGCATATAACCCTCTTCTACTCCTGCAGTTCCCACGTTAGTTCGTGCCATGCGAGGGTTGCTGCGCGTACACTTCGGTCCGCTCACTGATCACCGATTTGTCGTACACTTCTTCCGGTTCATAGACGACCACATGGCTGCCTCGATTTGAGAATCCGAATGGGATGCACAGCAGGTTCTTAAGCCGTGCCCGCAATTCCTTCCGCCGTTCGGGCGGCACGTAGAACAGCATGAAGCCGCCTCCACCCGCTCCGAGAAGCTTGCCCCCAAGGGCGCCGGCGCTGCGCCCGGCGTCATAAATTTCATCGAGGCGGCTGTTCGTGATGTTTTGTGTCAGCGTGCGCTTTACCTGCCAGGATTCGTGGAGCAAGCGGCCAAATTCATCGAGCGAACGGTTCGGATTCGTAACGATGGCCTCGGCTTCGTTCACCATCTGAAACATCATGTCCAGCTCATGCTTCCGGTTCCGTGTCACTTTTATCTGTTCTTTGGCGATTTCCGAAGCGGTCCGGGCGAATCCGGTAAAATAGAGCGCAAAGTTTTGCTGCAGGGCAGCCAATCTGTCCGGGGAAGTTATCACCTGCCTCACTTCGATCCCGCCGTCGGTGTTGAAGTTGATGCGATTGAAGCCTCCGCACGCGGCGGTGACCTGGTCCTGCGAACCAACAGATTCCTTCAGTACTTCCTGCTCTACCCGAATGGCGTCAGACGCAAGCTCATGCTTATTGCGCATCTGGTCTCTGAGCCCATAGAGCCCCAGCAAGAGCCCTACCGTAAAAGACGAGCTCGTGCCTAGGCCAGTCCGGGCAGGCAGGTCAGCAACGTGGTGGATTTCCACCCCCTCGTCGACGCCTAAATACTGCAAACAGGCACGCACGGACGGGTGCTCGATCGCGCTGTTTTGATTAACGTTTTCCACTTTCGAATACGAAATCCGGCTATGGTATTCGAAAAATGGCGGCAACCTTCGGCAGGTAATATAGCAGCACTTGTCGATCGCGGTTGCCAGTACGGCTCCGCCGAATTCGCGGTACCACACAGGGTAGTCCGTGCCGCCGCCAAAGAAAGAGATGCGGAATGGAGTGCGGGTTATGATCATGCTCTTGGTTTCCTGTTCTTCATTTTAGTTAGCGAGGCTCCCGGCAAACTACCTGCCAGTCCGAGCCGGATCTATGTGGCCGTGCGATCCGTGGTGAGCGTGCTGGCGCCCCCTTCGCAATGCAGTATCTCGGAAATTGCATCAAGAATCGACGTGGCGACAATATCAGCGCGCCCCGCGCTAGTACTTGAGCGTCCTGGTTCGCCGACCGTCTCATTTGTTGCCAAAAGAAATGCCGTTCTGCATCCTGCGTTCCTGCCGGCCTCTATATCGACATCGGAATCGCCGATCATCCACGATGCGGACAGCTCAATGCCGCGCGACCGAGCTGCTTCGAGCAACATGCCGGGCGCAGGTTTGCGACAATTGCAGGGCGGCTCCATCTTGTGCGGACAGTAATAAATTCCGTCAATGGTAGCTCCGCCCCGCGCGAGAAGATCGCACATTCTCCGATGCATCTGCTCCAGTTCTGCCGCGGACATAAGGCCCTTCGCGACGCATCGCTGATTGGTCACCACGATCACGCAAAAACCGGCTTGCTTTAGCTGAGCGATACCTTCGACCACTCCCGGAAGGACGTGAAAGTCCTGCCAGCGGGTCACGTATTCCCCTTCTGGGGGCTTTCGATTAATCACGCCGTCACGATCTAAAAATACTGCTCTGGTCATCGAATTTAGGTTTGTCTGGAGTTCTTGCATAAGTAGGAAGCTTAGCGGGGCCGGCTCTCGGTGGTTTCGATTTCCGGTTTGGGACCAGCAGCCTCCGCAAGACTGCGGAAGAGATCCTGCGCGCGCGCATAATCTTCAGGTGTCCCTATGTCGATGAATATTCCGTACTGCTCGAGCGCATAGACCCCCTGCTCGAGCAAGCGTGGAAAAACGTCCTGTTCAAGGCTGGCTGGTCCATCCGGAAGATGCTGCAGGATCGCGCGGTTGAACAGGTACACTCCGGCATTTATGCGGCCGGGAACGGGGATCCCCATCTTCTCCCGAAAGCCAACGATCCGGTTGAGTGCATCCATTTCAACGGTTCCATATCGCGACGCATCCGGAACTCGGCGAACCGCCATGCTGATCAATCCGCCATGCTCCCGATGAAAGCGAATAAACTGGCGAAAATCGATTTCCATGAATGAATCCCCATTCATGACCAGGAAATCCGAAGAGTCGGATAGAAATCGTTCTGCGAATTTCACCGCACCGGCAGTTCCGAGCGGCTGCGATTCCTTTGAATACGTAATGGCCACGCCCCACTTGTGCCCGTCTCCGAATTCATTTTCGATCTGGTCGGCAAGATGTCCGGTACACATCACTAGCCGTCGGATACCCTGCGATCGAAGTTGCAAAACCAGCAGCTCCAGGAAGGACAACTTCCCGATCGGAGCCAGCGGTTTTGGCATCGATGATAGAACGGATTGCAGGCGAGTACCCATCCCGCCGACGAGCAAAACGGCCAGCATTCTTTCCGGAGCGCTGCCGCATGTCGAAAAAATGTCTGTCTCAGGATTCACTTTCAGTACCCATTCCGTTTCTGGTGTAGCGAAGGCAACCTCGGCTTCGCGGGAAATCAGAGCACCGCGTTCCAGTATTCCAGCATGGACTTCAGTGTCTGCTCGATCGAATTCCTTGGTTTCCAGCCGGTATGTTTTCGGATCTTGCGCGTGTCACCGAAAATGATTCTCTCATCAGAAGGACGCATGAGACGAGGAACGGGACGGACTTGTGCTTTCACCCCGGACAGACGGATCGCGGCGTCTAGGACTTCCCCAATCCGGTATGTGCGGCTCGCACACAAATTGTAAGCTTCGCCCCGTTTCCCTTTCATTGCCGCATCATAAAACCCTCGTACCGTGTCGTTCACGTCGAGGAACGCACGCCGGGGCTTCAGGTTTCCGACTTCCACCACCGGAGGCTGTAGGCCCTTCTTAATCCTGACCAACTGTCGCACAAAATCCGAGGGCGCATCATTCGTCTTGCCCGGACCCGTCGTGTTGAAAAGACGCACGTTGACCGCTGGAATGCTGTAATCCAGGAAATACTCGCGAGCTAACAGATCCAGGCAGACCTTGCTGATGCCGTACGGATGCAGCGGTCGAAGCGGCTGGTCCTCGGTAACGGGAATGGCCGCTGCTGGCACGTATCCGTACTCGGCGCTGGAGCACGCCGAAACTATCACGGGTCGCCGCCTCATATGACGCGCCGCCTCAAAAAGGTAAAGTGAGCCGATGATGTTCGACTCGAAGGTCCTGACCGGATCCGCCCATGAGACCGTTGGTAGACTCTGCGCGGCAAAATGGAATATGTGCGTCGGCCGATATTCTGCCACCACTTGCGTGACGCGCTGGCCGTTTCGCAGATCGCACCCCACGAATTCCAGGTTTGGCAACCTCGGAAAGGAAGCCGTGCCCTCCGCGAGATAAGACCCAACTACGTTCCAACCCCTGGCTTGGAGGAACTTGACCATGTGGGATCCGATAAATCCCTCCGACCCTGTAACCAGCGCCATTTTTTTCATTGGATTTTTCAAACTGCTAATTTCAGTGCGCTACGGCACAAAGCTCAAGTCAGGTAGTCAACAACCGCACTGCTGTATTGGAGCGTCTTCTTGCTACTTTTTGGTCCAGATCGCGAAATTGCGCGTCGGTCCTAGTCATTCGATGCACGTTTTCCGCCTCGCCAACGGGCATCGAAGCGATGTCCCCAATTCAAGGCACTTGATTATAGCTGTCGTGAACCGAAAACGGCATCACTCTGGTCGCGTCGTGAATTGGTGGGTAAATTCAACGACGGTCGACAGCAGCGTCGGGTCGTAGATGGGATGTGCGAGCGCATCTCCACGCTCGTCAAATACTAAGCGCGACCCGATACGAGGTAACGGTCAAAAAAGATAAAGTGTCGCCAGCCCGTCTAGTTGAAAATGCGACAGGGTAATGGTACTGCTGCGTATTAAGTGGGCTCCCGCCCTTGACCTCACTTCCGCGAAGCCCTGGAACCCACAGACTCCATTTAGATTTGGAAAAACATTCCTAGCGAAGGGCACCGACCGCGGCAAATTCCTGGATCTTCTGGACGACGCGCGACTGCGCCACGGCCTGAAGTTGCGGATACATGGGAAGCGAGAGGATCTCTGCGGCAACCTTTTCGGTGACCGGGAAGCCACCGTTCTTGAACCCGAATGCTTCGTAGGCCTTTTGCAAATGAAGGGGAATGGGATAGTGAATGCCCGTTTCTATTTTGGCGTCCGCGAGGTGCTTCTGTAACCCTTCGCGGTCCGCCACGCGCACGACGTACAGGTGATGGACCGGGCGCGACCACGAGGGGTGGTGAGGAGCGATGACGCCATCCACCGACGACAACATCTCGTCGTATCGAGCTGCCGCTTCTTGACGCTGCCGATTCCATTCCGCCAGATGGCGGAGCTTCACGCTGAGCAAGCCTGCCTGCAGAGCGTCGAGCCGCCCGTTGTGTCCCTCGATGTTGTGATAATACTTCTTGGCTTGGCCGTGATCGCGCAGGATGCGCATCTGGCGTGCCATTTCTTCGCTATTCGTCGTGATCGCGCCAGCTTCTCCGCAAGCGCCGAGATTCTTTCCAGGATAAAAACTAAAAGCCGCGGCGTGGCCCATTG
>Ga0182018_10000606_pt1 | contig 45346 bp, 51 predicted proteins | sample 812P2MmetaG_FD_120490 | JGI IMG/M metagenome (GOLD analysis project Ga0182018, IMG submission 120490) | Permafrost microbial communities from Stordalen Mire, Sweden - 812P2M metaG | ecosystem: Environmental > Terrestrial > Soil > Wetlands > Permafrost | place: Sweden: Stordalen | collected... | reverse complement strand
CCGCGCCACAGGCTTCCATCACGATCTCGGTTGGAAGCAGTTCGCGGAAGAACGCCAGCAGCCCGGCGCGCGACACGTTGCGTCGCAAGGTCGGTTGGTCAGACGCGTCGATGCCGTGCAGCGTGAAAACGCTCTTCGACGTGTCGATGCCAATGCGCTTATACTCGGTCATGGACGGCTCCGGTCTTGGGTTGCGCATAGCCCCAGGTCTGGCACGCGATGCCGTGGGGCCATCCACCCCAACAATGAAAGTGTGGGGCGCCTCGCCCTGATAGCGGGAAAGGACCGCGCTCGTCGTGGAGCTTACCCCAACTCGGCGACAGCGAATGGCGTGGCGCTCTCGATCGTCCGGGCCGCGCGCAGCACCAGATCGTCGCGGAATTGCGCCGCCGCGATCTGCACCGAATTCGGCAACCCGTTCGCGCGCGTGCCCATCGGTACCGTGATCGCCGGCTGGCGGCTTAGGTTGAACGTAAACGTCCATGGCGCCCACGCGGCACTGAGCGCTTTGACCGGATCGACGGTGGGGGCGTCAGCCAGTGGAGGACCAGCCGGCACGGTCGGGCACAACAGCAAATCGTATCGCTGATGAAACCGCCCCATCACATGACCCACCTGAGCCCGCAGAACTTCCCCGTCCATGAACTCGGCCGCCGTCATGCCGCCGAGTTTGCTCGCCACCTCACGAATTCCCGGGTCGAGCAGGTCCACCAACTGCGTTGGCGTCGACGCGACCAGACGGGACAGCACCGCGCCCCATACCCGGGCGAACACCAGACTGGAATCCGGAAGGTCGGCGGACGCGTCCTCAACCTGGGCTCCGGCATCGGCCAGCAGGTGCGCGGCCCGCTCCACCGCGGCGATAGAACCGGTGTCGGCGGGGGCGTCGAATCCAGGCCGACTCAGGACGCCGATCGTCAACCCGGCGACGCCGTCCTCGATCCCTTCGCGCCAGTCGCGATCCTCGGTCGGAAGGCAAAACGGATCGCGCAGGTCGTACCGTGCCATCACTGAAAACATCAACGCGGCGTCGCGAACCGTGCGAGTCATTGGCCCGGCGCAAGACACCGAGGCGAACGCGCTGGTCGGCCATTGCGGAATTCGGCCATAGGTTGGCTTCAACCCGACCAGTCCGCACCACGCCGCCGGGATGCGCACGGAACCGCCCGCGTCGGTGCCGACATGCAACGGTCCAAACCCCGCCGCGCCCGCCGCCCCCGCGCCTGATGAAGATCCACCGGTGGTAAACTCACTGTTCCACGGGTTGCGTGTGATCCCGTTCAGCGGGCAATCGCCGGGTGACTTCCAGCCGAACTCGGTCGTCGTCGTCTTGCCGACAATGACCGCCCCGGCGGCTTTGAGGCTGGCGACCAGCGGGGCATCGTCGGGCACCGGCTCGACCGGCGTCGTGCGGCTACCCCGACGCGTCGGAAAGCCCGCCAGGTCCAACAAATCTTTGACTGTCACCGGCACGCCATCGAGCGGACCGATCGGCCTCCCCGAGCGCCAGCGTGTCGCACTCTCTGCCGCCGCCTCCAACGCCTTCGGGTTCATCACAACGAATGCATTCAGCGCGGGATTGAGCCTGGCCACCCGCTCCGTCACCGCCTGCAAGACATCCACTGGCGTCAGCCGGCAGCGGGCGAACTCAGTCAGCATCGCCTCGGCGGAAAGCAAAGCGGGATCTGTCGCGGGCATGGGGGCACATTCCCTTTGAATAGTTTCAAGGGCACGATGGCTATGAGATACGGCGAAGGGAACCCCCAATGAGCAACAAACATCCCGATGGCGAACCCTGGCAATGGCCGGAGCCGACCTGGCGGCGGATCGTCGGCCGCGCTCGCGCCGGACGTAGTATGCGGCCGAAATCCTGGCCCAACGGCGCCCGCTGCGCCGTGACGATCAGCTTCGACGCCGACCACGAGACAATCCCCCTGCGCGACGGCGACGAGAGCCCGATGCGGATCAGCCAGGGCCAGTACGGTGCCCGCCAGGCGATCCCGCGCATCCGCAAACTGCTGGAACGCGAGTCGATGCCGGCGAGCTTTTACTATCCCGCCGTGTCTGCGTTGCTGCATCCCGAGGAAGTGCGTGCTCTGGCCGACGACGGGCACGAGATCGGCATCCATTCCTGGATCCACGAAGCCAACACGTCCTTGCCGCGGGAGGCGGAGCGTGACCTGACCTTCCGTGCGCGCGACACTCTGGCGAAGATCTCTGGACGTGAGCCGGTTGGGATGCGCACCGCGAGCTGGGATTTTTCCGTCAACACATTGGATATCATCCGCGAAATGAAATTGCTGTACGACAGTTCGTTGATGGCCGATGACGATCCGTATGAGTTGCTGGATCAGGATGAACCGACGGGCATCATCGAATTGCCTCCGGAATGGATCCGCGACGACGCGGTGTATTACAATTTCGTGCGGTTCTCGGCGCTGCGGCCTTACACCCCGCCCTCGGCGGTGGGAGAGATTTTCACCGCCGAATTCGACGGAGCATGGGATGAGGGCGGGTTGTTCCTGCTGACGATGCATCCGCACATCACTGGCCACCGCTCGCGGATGCCGGTGCTGGAGCGGCTGATCCATCACATGAAAGCCAAGGGGGGCTGCTGGTTCGCGACGCATGCCCAGGTGGCGGAGTGGTGCCGGGATAACGCGTGACAGACCCGCGCGGAAGCGCGCCGGCCGACCGAGATCGTGTCAATTGTGGGACGACACGAAACCGCAAACCGTGATAGGTTCCCCGCCATGAGCATCGCTCGCCGCGAACCGTGCATGACCCGTGAAGAATTCCTGGACTGGGCGGAAGCTCAGGATCAGCGGTACGAGTTCGATGGTTTCCGGCCCGTCGCGATGACTGGTGGAACACGGAATCACAGCCAAATCATCCAAAATATAAACTTCGCTCTGCGTTCTCGGTTGCGAGGTACCGGCGGTGGACCGTTAGGTCCGGATGCAGGTGTCGCCACCATCGGCGATGCCGTCCGCTATCCCGACGCTCTCGTTACCTGTACCAAGGGACCAGGGGTCGACCGCGTTATTCCTGGGGTCGTCATTGTCTTCGAAGCTCTCAGCCCGACCTCGGGGCGAACCGACCGGATCGAGAAGCTGCGTGAATACCTCGCCGTCCCTTCTATCCTTCGTTATGTGATTCTCGAACATACCAGCGTAGGCCTCACAGTCCACGCCCGTTCGAAGGGTGAGGACCCGTGGACCGCGACCGCTCTGACCGGGGGGGATATTTTGCGAACGCCTGAAATCGGCATCGAGATGCCCATCTCAGAATTCTACGAAGACACCGACATTCTGGACACGCCGGATGACGACATCGGCGAACCATCGAATTCAGCACGGTAGAGGAAATGGTGATTAAGCCGCGAGCGTCACTGTAAACTAAAGGGGAGACATATGAACATCGACTTCACCGGCAAAAAAGCCATCGTCTGCGGCGGCAGCCGCGGTATCGGCCGTGCCATCGCCCTCGGCTTCGCGGCCGCCGGAGGCGACGTCTCCATTTGCGCCCGCGACGCCGCTACTCTGGAACAAACCCGTGCCGAGATCGCCCAGTACGGCCACAAGGCGCACGCCGCCTCCGCCGATCTCGCCGACGAAGCCGCGGTCAAAGGCTACATTAGTGCGGCCACGGACGCGCTCAGCGGCGTCGATTTCCTGGTTAACAACGCCTCCGCTTTTGGGTCATCGGACGACGCCAAAGGTTGGGGCAGCAGTCTCGCGATCGACATGATGGCGATCGTTTACGCGACGCAGGAAGCATTGCCGGCGCTGAAAGCCTCAAAGGGCAGCGTGTTGAACATTTCGTCCATCGCCGCGATGCACACCGCCGCGCGGCAGCCGCCGTATGGCGCGATCAAGGCCGCGGTCATTCATTACACCGGCACGCAAGCAGCGCTGTATGCCAAAGACGGCATCCGCGTGAATTGCATCGCGCCCGGTTCGATCGAATTTCCGGGTGGTGTGTGGGATCGGCGTAAGTCGGATGCTCCAAAGCTTTACAACGCGGTGTTGAGTTCGATTCCGTTCGGCCGGCTTGGTCATCCCGAGGAAATCGCCAATGTGGCGTTGTTCCTCGCGTCCCCCTTCGCGTCCTGGGTGACCGGGCAGACGATCGCGGTGGACGGCGGACAATTACTTTAGGATCCAGAATCGAAGAAGCGCGACACATGGCCCCCTGTCATCGCGAGCGAAGCGAAGCAATCTCCATCTGTGGAGGACTGGGAGATTGCTTCGCTACGCTCGCAATGACAGGGGAGAGCGACGTAAACTCGTGTTTCAGTGATCGCCCTGCTAACTGAAGGTTCGCACCAGGCCGCCCGACACCAGGCGCCAGCCGTCGACGGTGGCGAAGAACACCAGCTTGAACGGCAATGACACGACGTTGGGCGGTAGCATCATCATGCCCAGACTCATCAGCACGCTGGCGACGACCATGTCGATGACCAGGAAGGGCAGGAACAACAGGAATCCCATTTCGAACGCGCGACGCAACTCGCCGACCATGAACGCCGGCATGACGACGCGCCATGAGGTGTCTTCGGGCGCCACATGCGCCAGCACCTGAAAAAAACCGAGGTCGCCGCCGCGTAGATTGTGCAGCATAAAAGTGCGGAACGGTTCCGCGGCGGCTCTTATGCCGTCGAGTTCGGCGATCTTGTTGTCCATCATTGGTGCGATGCCAGCGGTCCAGGCCTGGTCGAACACCGGCTGCATGACGAACCAGGTCAGAAACAGCGCCAGGCCGATCAGTACCGTGTTTGGCGGCGCGCCCTGCGTGCCAAGCGCGGTGCGAAGCAGCGAAAGCACGATGACAATGCGGGTGAAAGCGGTTGCCATGACCAGCAGGCTCGGCGCCAGAGACAGCAGGGTGACCAGCGCGGTCAGTTGCACGATCCGCGCCGTCGCCCCCGCCTGACCCGCCGCACCCAGGTCGATGGAGACGGATTGGGCGTGCGCGGCGGCTGGCAGGAACAGCAACAACCAGAGCAGACGTTTCATGGCGAAGACGGCCCTTCGACCCAGCCGACGACCAGATCGGTTTCCCCGCCTGTCAGCAGCAGGACCATGCGATCGCCATGCTGCACCAGATGCAGGCGGCGGCGCGCGTCGAGCGCGATTGAATCCTTTATCACCAGCGATCGTCCGGACGGTCCGCGCGCGACGAAGGACGTGAATCGCAGCGCCCGCCCGATCAGCAAAATCAGGCCAAGGATGCCAGCCAACGCGACGATCGCGGTCGCTATCCCGGTCAGACTATCGATCATCGACGACCCGGCCGCGAACGCGCGGTTGTTCAGCCGTTCGAATGGTTATCTTGTATTCCATTTTGGAATCGCCTGAGGAAGGCCGAGGGGCATCAATGCCCGAAATCATGAACAAAATATCTCGATCGATCTTAGGGTTTCGTTAACCCTGTTCGATCAGGGTTCACCCAATGCCTCTCTTGCAAACCGATGTCTTCGACGCTGCGGAACAACGCCTGAACTGGGCGAGCGAGCGTCAGGCGGTGCTCGCCCGCAACATCGCCAATCTGTCGACACCTGGCTTCCAGGCGATGGATATGCCCGATTTTCAGCAGACTCTGGCCGGATCGACAGGTGTCCAGCCGGTCCGGACGGATCCCCATCATTTGGCCGGAACAATCGATCCTGGCATGACCGCCCGTTTGGTGGGGGAGACGACGGTGAGGACAGCGGACAAGAACGGCGTCCGGCTGGAGGAGCAATTGATGAAAGTCGCCGATACCGAATCTTTGCATTCAACGGTCACGGCGATCTTCAAGAAATACACGGAAATGTTCAACACCGCGCTTGGCAAGGCATCCTAGCGATGGGCGCCGATCTCAATACCTCATTGCAGGTCTCCGCGGCGGGCATGGATGCCCAGGTCGCCCGGATCAAGGTCATCGCTGAGAACCTCGCCAATCAGAACACCACCGGTTCGACACCTGGTGCCGATGCCTACCGGCGCCGCGTGGTTTCGTTCCAGAACCGGCTCGATAGCTCGCTGGGTGTGGAGACTGTCAGCGTGAAGGCGGTATCTCCCGACAGGAGCGATCAACCGTTGCGGTACGACCCCAGCAATCCGGCCGCGGACAAGAACGGGTATGTGAAGACCCCAAACGTCAATAGTTTCGTCGAATTGATGGACATGCGCGACGCGGAACAAGCCTATAGCGCGAATCTGAATGTCGCCTCCACGACACGTAGCATGCTCAGCCACACGCTGGACCTGTTGAAATGAGTGACCCGATCAGTGGCATCCCCATGATGCGGATCACGCCATCCACCGGCGTATCTCCCGCGTCACCCACCAGCCCCTCCGCCGGCGCGGATTTTGGCGCCGCGCTGAATTCCGCGGTCGAATCGGCCATCGACACCGGGCATGAGGCGGAAGCAGCGTCGATAAAAGCCATCACGCAGGGCGGCAACGTGACCGAGGTTGCGACCGCGCTGTCCCGCGCCGAACTCACTCTGCAAACCGCCACCGCGGTGCGCGACCGTATGCTTCAGGCCTATCAGGACATCATGCGCATTCAGATCTAGTGCTGCCTCCTCCGTCATGCCCGGGTTCGCCCCGGGTATCGAATATCGCTCACCGGGAAAAATCCATGGAAGAAGCGGATATCGCCGACCTGATGCGGTTGACCTTCATGGTCATCCTGAAATTATCCGGCCCGCTACTCGGGGTCGCTTTGGTGGTGGGTCTGGTGGTCGCGATGCTCCAGGCCGTCACACAGATCAATGAGGCGACACTTGTCTTCATTCCGAAAGTGCTGGGAATCGGCACGACGCTCCTGTTTCTGGGTGTATCGATGTACGGCACCCTGGCCGATTTCACGCGCTACCTGATCGACCGCATGGTCGCCACAGGGGGATCGTGACGGGTTTCGCGGGCCTTACCGGGGACCTGATCCTCGACAACGCGTTTGGCCTCGTGCTCGTGCTCGCCCGCGTCGGTGCCACCTTCGCTTTGTTGCCTGGCCTTGGGGAGGCCACGATCCCCGCCGTCGTGAAGGCCGGGATGGTTCTGACCCTGACCATCCTGCTCCTGCCGATCATCGAGCCGACTCTGCCGCCGCGTCCGGAAAGTGAAGTCGCGCTCGGCCTGATGGTCCTGATCGAGCTGGCCAACGGTCTCTGGTTCGGTTGGCTGGCACGAATTCTGACCACCAGCCTGCCTCTCGCGGGCCAGTTCATCGCCGATTTCGCCGGACTCGCGAACGTGCTGCAGCCGAACCCGGAGCTTGGACCGCAAACCACGGCGGTCTCGCAATTGTACGACATCGCCGTGCCGACGATGATTCTGTCCACCGGGCTTTACACGCTACTGATCTCGGCGATGACCGGGTTCTACCGGCTTGTCCCGCCCGGCTCGGTGGCATGGATTTCCGACAGCGCCGCGACGACTGTCACCGTGGTGGCGGAGAGTTTCAATCTCGCCATGCGTCTTTCCGCCCCGTTCATTCTGGCCGCGGTTGCCTGGCACGTGGCGATTGGCCTGATCGCCCGCCTGGTGCCCAGGTTGCAAGTCTTCTTCGTCGCGCTGCCGGGCCAAATTGGCCTTGGGCTGCTGTTGCTCGCCGCCATCGCGTCGCCATTGCTGGCCGCCTGGGCGGAGGCAATGCACGCGGGCTTTAACGCCTTGCCAGGCGGGGGCTGATCGCCGATGTCCGGCCAGACGGGAGACCAGGCGGACCGCACCGAAGCCCCAACGGCGCGCCGGCTGCAAAAAGCCCAGGAGGAAGGAGAGGTCCCGGTCTCGCGTGAGGCCGTACTACTGGCCGGACTCGCCGCCGTGACATTGAGTTTCATGCTGTTCGACAGCGGGATTGGCTTCAATCTGGCCCGCTCGCTGGCGATCCTTCTCAGCTGGCCTGAGTTGCGCCTTACCGAGCCCGCGGCCATCTTCCACGAGATCGCCGCCATTTGTCTCGTCGCCATCGCGCCCTTCGCCGTCCCGATCGTCTTCGCCGCCGCCGGCGCGACCTTGGCGCAAACCCGGTTCGCACTGCGTTCGCGAGGGCTGCATCCGGATCTTGGGCGGCTGTCGCCTCGCAGGGGTTTGCGGCGGATGCTGGGCCTCGAGAGCCTGGTGGAAACCGCGAAGTCGCTGGCGAAGTTAATGATCGTTGGCGGTGCGATCGCGATGGTGCTGCGCGAGGAACTGCCTCGGCTTCTGACTCTGCCCTCGGCATCCCTGAGCGTGCTGCCTGGCATCCTCACATCGATTGTGATCCGGCTCCTGCTCGCGGTCGTGCTGGCGCAAACGGTAATCGCCGGCGCCGACATGTTCTGGCTCTGGCGGCAGCATCTGCGGCAACTGCGCATGAGCCGGACCGACATCAAAGACGAAACGAAGGAAACCGATGGCGACCCGGCGATCAAAATGCGCATTCGGCGTATCCGCATGCGGCGCGCCCGGCAGCGAATGCTCGCGGCCGTGCCGACGGCAACGGTGGTTGTGACGAATCCGACGCACTACGCGGTCGCCTTGACCTATGATCCCACGAAGAGCAGCGTACCGAGGCTGGTTGCCAAGGGTGTTGACTCATTGGCCGAGCGGATCCGGGAAACCGCGCGCGAACATGGAGTTCCGATCGTGGCCAATCCGCCGCTCGCGCGCACTTTGCATCAATTGCCGCTCGACTCGCGCATACCGCCGGAGCTGTACAAGGTCGTGGCTGAATTGATCGCTTACGTTTGGCGCCTCAGTGGAAGGCGGCGGTGATGAAATCAATGGCGCCCTCGCTGGAACCTCCCTTGGCACCCTCCGGCGACGCGCGCGAGGTGGCGCATGACGTCAGCAATCTGCTGACCGCCATTATCGGCGCCGCCGATGCGGTACTGGAACGGTCCGGGATCGATCCGGAGACACGCGCCGACGTCGCGCATATTCGCGAAGGTGCCCGCCGCGGTACTGGGTTGGTCCAACGTCTGCGCGGCGGTGCACCGGATGAACCTGGCTTTATCTCGGTTAACGCAACGATCGACGCCACCTCTCGACTGCTCGCTCATCGCCTTGGTGCGAATATCGCTCTGACAATCGCGTTGGGGGAGCCGGACTTTCAGGTGCGTGCCGATCCGTCGCAACTGGATCGTCTGTTGTTGAATTTGGTCGCCAACGCGCGCCATGCGATGTCCAGCGGAGGGTCCGTAACACTGGCCACCTCGCGCCGCATGATGTTTCACACGGAATCCCGTGTACCGGATACAATTCCACCCGGCGACTATGGTGTCATCAGCGTCACCGACACCGGATCCGGGATTCCGCGCGAGGCATTGCCACGGATTTTTGAGCCTGGCGTCAGCTCCCGGCGGCATGCGGGTGGTTCCGGCCTCGGTTTGGCCTCCGTCCGCGATATCGTGAGCCAGTGCGATGGCTTCGTGGCCGTTGAGAGTGTCGAGGCAGGAGGCACGCGGTTCGAAATTTTCCTGCCCGCCCACGACGCGAAGGCACAACCCGCTCCGCCAACTCAGCCCGCGGCTACAACCGGGACCGTATTGCTGGTGGAAGATGATCCCGTCGTACGTCAGATCGCCGAGCGGGTGCTCCACCGAGCGGGCTGGGCCGTGCTGTCCACCGAGTCAGCGGAGGATGCGCTAGAAGTCCTGAAGAAAGCGCGTTGCGACCTGGTGATTTCTGACGTCGCGATGCCCGGCATGGATGGCGTGGCACTCGCCAGGCATGTGCAGGAGGCCCACCCGGACTTACCGATCATTCTCACCTCGGGGTACGAGCGTGCCGCGACCGAGGATGGTTTCGGCACCAGGAATTTTGTGTTTCTGACGAAGCCGTACGGCCAGGAGGATTTGCTGGCGGCGGTCGCGCGCGTCGCCGCTTCGTAAGCCGGAGTCGGCTATCCGTTTCGCGAAGACTGTCGGCGAATTCCGCGAAATTTATCCCATGCATCGCCTCCTGGCGGCATCCGTGCGGGCACCTCCGTCTGGCGCCTCGCGCCCTGGCATGCTCTATCATGCACCCAAACCATTGCCCCAAACGACAGAAGGGAGCGTCCCATGAAAACCGCCGACGCCATCGTCGAGATCCTGAAGCGGGAGGGCGTTAAGACGCTCTTCTGCTTCCCCACCACCTCGATCATCGAGAATGCCGTCGCCGTCGGCATCCGCCCGATCATTTGCCGGCAGGAGCGTGTCGGCGTCGACATGGCTGACGGTTTCGCTCGCGTGACCGACGGCCGCCCACCCGGCGTGTTCGCGATGCAATACGGGCCCGGGTCCGAGAATGCATTCCCCGGCATCGCCACGACATACTCGGACTCGGTGCCGGTGCTATTCCTGCCGCTGGCGCAGGCGCGCGACCAGTCGCAGATTTATCCGACCTTCATGTCCAACCGCACCTACGCCTCGGTCACCAAACAGGTCGAGGAAATCCGCATGCCGGAGTCTACGCCCGCGGTCATGCGGCGTGCCTTCAGCGCATTGAAAAACGGACGCGCCGGGCCCGTAATGGTCGAGGTGCCGCGCGACGTCGTCGGTCTGGATATCGGCACTGATACGTTGGACTACCGGCCGGTGCGACCGACGGTCGCCGCTCCCGACCCGCGCGACGCGGACGAAGCGGCGAAGCTACTGCTGGCAGCCTCCTGCCCGATCATCCTGGCTGGCCAGGGCGTGCTTTACGCCCGGGCGTCGGCGGAATTGGTGCAACTGGCGGAATTGCTGCAGGCGCCGGTGATGACGACCGTGGACGGCAAGAGCGCATTCCCCGAAGACCACGCCTTGTCACTGAGCTCCGGTGGCAACACATTCAGCGGTCCTGGGCGGCTGTTCCTCTACACCAAAGCCGACCTGGTGTTTGGCATTGGCACAGGACTGAACAATCATCCGCTGACCACACCGCCGCTGCCGAAAAACATCCGTATCATCCATGCCACCAACGACCCGCGCGATCTGCACAAGACACACAACACCGAGGTCGCGTTGCTCGGCGATGCGAAACTCACGCTGGCGGCGGTGATCGAGGCGGTGAAAGACCGGCTTGGCGGCAAACTGCCCAACCGCTCCCCCGCCGCCGAAATCGCCACTGAGCGGGCCGCCTGGCTCGCGCGGTGGGAAGCGAAGCTGAATTCCAAGGAAGCGCCGATCACGCCATACCACGTGATGTCGGAGTTCATGCGCGTCGTCGATCCCGCGGGAGCGATCGTGACGCACGATTCCGGCAGTCCGCGCGATCAACTGCTGCCGTTCTACCGCGCCACGACACCGCGTGGTTATCTCGGGTGGGGCAAGTCGCACCAACTCGGCACCGGCCTGGGCTTCGCCATCGGCGCCAAGGTCGCCGCGCCGGACAAGTTCTGCGTCAACTTCATGGGCGATGCCGCGTTCGGGATGACCGGCCTGGATTTCGAAACCGCCGTTCGCTGTGGCATTCCGCACCTGACCATCGTGCTGAACAACTCGACGATGGCGATCGAAATTCCGCATATGAAACTGTCGCATGAAAAGCATAAGTCGCGCGATCTGGGCGGCAACTACGCCGCGCTGGCCCGCGAACTCGGTGGTTGGAGCGAGCGTGTCGCCGACCCCAACGATGTCGCCAACGCGATCCTGCGTGCCAAACGCAAGACCGAGGACGGCCACACCTGCCTGCTGGAATTCGTCACCAGCGCCGAAACCGCGTTCTCCCATCGCAACGGTGCGGCGGCCAACGGTCCGGCCACATGAACGAGGAACTCCTGCTCGAAGTCGAGGATGGCATCGCCACTCTCACGTTCAACCGGCCGGAACGCCTGAACGCGCTGACCCGGACCATGCTGTCCGGGTTGCATACCCACCTCACCGCTCTGGCGGGTGACCCCGAAATCGGCTGCATTGTGCTGACCGGCAATGGGCGCGCCTTCTGCTCGGGCGGCGACGTGCGGGTCCAGGCGGCCGTGGCCGGCAAATCAGAGCAGTCGCCTGAGCAGCGCACCGATCAGCTTCGCGCCAGCATGGAGGCGTCCCGGTTGCTGCATGACATGCCGAAGCCGACCATCGCGATGCTGAATGGTGTGGCCGCCGGAGCTGGTATGTCGCTCGCGCTGGCCTGCGACCTGCGGATCGCCGGCGAGTCAGCGCGTATGACCACCGCCTTCGCCAAGGTCGGCCTATCTGGCGATTACGGCGGCACATATTTCCTGACCCAACTCGTCGGACCGGCCAAAGCCCGGGAACTCTATTTGACGGCTGAAATGCTCGACGCGTCTCGGCTGCTCGCCATGGGCCTGGTGAGCCGGGTCGTGCCTGACACAGCGCTGGTCGCGGAGACAATGAAGCTGGCCGGCACGTTCGCCGCTGGCCCGCGGATCGCGTACCGCTACATCAAGCGCAACATCAAGGTGGCCGAAGCAGACACCCTGTCCGACGCGCTCGATTCCGAGGCTTTCGGCATGCTTCGATGCCGTGAATCCGCCGACCACGCCGAAGCGGCCCGCGCGTTCGTCGAAAAACGGCCGCCGGTCTTCACGGGAAGGTAAGGCTTGTTCGTCAAGGTCTCGGTCATGGCCTCCAGTCTTGACCACATCGAGAAAACTCTTGCTGAAGCCTATCGCAAAGAGATCGACCAGGAAGAGAACATCTGGCGCTCTTTGCCATTCTTCGCCGCGACGCTGGCCCTGGAACTGGGCGCGATCTATCAGATTGCGGGTCACCTCCCGCCCGCGGGTACGGGCGCCTGGCGCGGATCGATTGGTTTCATTTTTTCGGCGGGCGCGGCGACTTTGACTGCGATCGGGTTTCTCGCGGCGGCAATTTTTCCAGCGAGATTTGGCTACATTTCGCCCGAGCCTGAGCTTTTGGATTATTCCGAACGGCTGGATCAGTACGAACGCGAGCGCGACGCGACAGAAGAGACACCAGCGATTGACGCACTCGCGGAACTGAAGAAGACGTTAGCCCATGAATATGCCCTCGCCGCCGACTATAATCGGCGGATCAATCAACGGCGGGCCGTGTGGCGATCTATAGCGGGCGTCGCCACCCTGGCAGGTGTTTTGTCGATAGTCGCACTGGTGGCAACCGCGACGGCGTATTATGTTTGGAATGGCTGATCGCCAGAGGGATGAACAATGCCGGATACCTCGTCGCCCGAAGCCGAAATCCAGACAGGGCAGCCCGATAAGCAGCCAACGACCCATCGGAACGGCCCTCCGTCAAAGCCCTTGATGCGGCTTGTCACGAAAGGTTGGTGGGTGATGCGGGAAGAACGGGTGCCAATTGAGGTGCTGGAAGCGGCGAATCGGGAGGCGGAAAAGAAGATACCGACGCGGTTCAAACTGTAGTCTCTCATCTCCGGTCGAGGCTGAACGCGCCGGTGCCATAGACGAACACCTGCAAGAACCCGCCGGCCATACACATGTTCTTATAGAAGTGGATCAACTGACCCGCATCGCCAAAGTTCCTATGCGCCACAAGCGCCGTCGCGACACACCAGATTGCCAGCACCAAAGCCGCGGCTTTCCCCTTCCAACCGAGCAAGAACGCGATCCCGGCCCCAATTTCCACCAGCAGGGTCACCGCGTAGGCGATCCCCGGCATCGGTAGGTTGTCGTGGGCCAGCATCGCCATAGTCCCGGATGGGTTCATCGCTTTGCCGAAACCGCCATGTATGAAAATCGCGGCCATCAGCACACGGCTCAACAGGATAACCCAGGGCATGATCGCCTCAGCCCGTGATTTCGATGCCGGAGAAGAAGAACGCGATTTCGGTCGCGGCGTTTTCCGCGCTGTCCGAACCGTGCACGGAGTTCGCCTCGATATTCTCGGCGAATTCGGCGCGGATCGTGTCGGGAGCGGCCTTTTTCGGGTCCGTGGCGCCCATCACATCGCGATTGCGCGACACCGCGTTCTCGCCCTCCAGCACTTGGGCGACGACCGGGCCGGACGTCATGAACGCCACCAGATCGCGGTAGAACGGCCGGTCCTTATGCACGGCATAGAACGCCTCAGCCTGCGCCTGGGTCAGTTGCAGCCGCTTCTGCGCGATGATGCGCAGACCGGCGGCCTCCAGGCAGGCATTCACCTTGCCGGTGAGGTTCCGGCGTGTCGCGTCCGGCTTGATGATGGAGAGGGTACGCTCGGTCGCCATGATCGCTCCTTGGGGGACCCCACCTCCCAGCTTGGCGGGATGCGGGAACATCAACTGGCGCGGCGTGTAGACGCTTCGGCCCATCGTCGGCAAGAGCCGGGGCCAAATGTGCCAACTTTGGTTGCCGAACCGGACGGCGGGGGCTAAGCGATGCCCGTGACCGCATTCCTGCTGCGATTGTCCGCCTGGTTGCCGGCCCCGTTGCGCACCCATGCCTCGGAAGTCCGGATCCGCGTGCTGGTACAGTTTGGCATGTTCGGCATGGTTGGGCTGATTGGTTTCGCGATCGACACCGCGACGGTCTATGCCTTGCGGCATGCGGTAGGGCTGTACGTCGCGGGAATCGTCGCTTATTTCACCGCCGCGACCGGCACCTGGTTTTGCAACCGGCTGTGGACCTTTCGCCACATGAGCCGTTCAGACCCGTGGTACGTTCAATGGCGGCGCTTTCTGGCCGCCAACCTGGGCGGTTTCGTGATCAATCGCGGGCTTTATGCGCTGCTCGTGACCTTTGTCGATCTCGCGGCCCAACAGCCGGTGATCGCTGTCTTCGCCGGAGCCGTCGCCGGGATGACGTTGAACTTCAATCTCTCCCGTAAGATGGTCTTTCGCTGACCCTCCAGGTTCGTTGTTTGTTCCACCATTCGGCACGACGTTCATCAAAAAATAACTGCCGGCGTACACGGGTGTTTAATATTAACGATTGATTCATCATTCCGGGTTCAGATCATCACATGGACAACGTGATCCATGGTGATGCGCATGTTGGATGTTCCTTTCGCCGATGAAGACCGCGTTTTCGACGGCCTCGGACTGTCGGAGGGTGAAGCGCCGGTCTACGCCTTTGCCTGGCATCCGAAACTGATCCTGCTACCGACCTGGCAGCTGGACATGAAGGCACGGTTCCTCAAACGGCTGATTGATCTCGTCTTCGCGGCGACTGCTCTGATCGTCCTCGCGGTGCCAGCGCTGTTCGTCATGCTGGCGATCCGCGTTGACAGCCCAGGTCCGGTGCTGTTTCGGCAACGGCGCATCGGGCTGCGCGGGCGGCCGTTCACGGCGCTCAAATTTCGCACGATGCGTTGGGACCGGCTCGAACCAAAAACGATCCGCCAGGCGACCCGTTATGATTCGCGGGTCACACGGGTTGGCCACTGGCTGCGACCCTGTTCGCTGGATGAGCTACCGCAACTGATCAATGTCCTGGCCGGCGAAATGTCGATCGTTGGACCCAGGCCGCATGCGCCAGGCACTCGCGCCGGGGGCCATTTATTTGAAGAGGTGACCCAGTGCTATGGCAGCAGGCATATCGTGAAACCTGGATTGACCGGTTTGGCGCAGGTCAGGGGTTGGCGAGGGGAAACCGATACCGAGGACAAGTTGCTGCACCGGATCGATTGCGATTTTGAATATATCGCCCATTGGTCCGTTCGCCTCGACCTCGCCATTATCTGGCGCACCGCCCGGTCGATATTGTTTATGAAAAACGCGTATTGAATGGGTCCCCGGACATGCTTGAAGATGTCGAACTGCAATCGTTCGAAACGACCGCCTCATGGTCAATTGGTACTGTCCCACGTTCCCTTGGTGAAGTCTCCGCGCCGGGAAGGTTGGTGGCCTGGCGTGGCGACGCGGCGAGAAACCGGCATTCGGTCGCCGTTATGATTCCGTGTTTCAATGAGGAGGTGGCGATCGGCAATGTGGTCGCCGACTTTCGCGCGGCGCTGCCTGACGCGGTGATCTACGTTTACGACAACAACTCGACCGATCAGACGGTAGCGGTCGCCCGCGCGTTTGGCGCGGTTGTTCGGTCGGAGCCGCTGCAAGGCAAGGGACATGTTGTCAGGCGCATGTTCGCCGACATAGATGCCGATCTTTATGTGCTCGTGGACGGCGACGATACCTATGATGCCGGCGCCGCGCCGCGCATGATTCAGTTGCTGCTCCGGCGCGGGCTCGACATGGTCAGTGCCGCCCGCGACATGCCCCAGCCCGGCGCCTACCGGTTGGGGCACAAAGTTGGCAACGTGGCGCTGACGGGTCTGGTTCGGCATGTGTTTGGCAGTGGCATCAGCGACATGCTGTCTGGGTACCGCGTATTCAACCGTCGTTTCGTCAAATCGTTTCCGGCGCTGGCGAGCGGGTTCGAAACCGAAACGGAATTCACGATACACGCTTTGGCACTGCACATGCCGGTGGCCGAAATGCGCGCGCCCTATCGCAGCCGGCCGGCCGGAACCCATTCCAAACTTCACACCATCGGCGATGGCTTTCGCATTTTGCGGGAGATTGTGATGTTGATTGAGCATGAACGGCCGCTCCCGTTCTTCGCCTCTATCATGGCGATCTGGCTCAGTAGTGGCCTTGCCCTGGGTTTACCTGTGGTTGTGACTTTCTTCCACACAGGACTGGTGGATCGGCTGCCCACCGCGGTCCTCTCGGCGAGTCTGGTTTTGCTGGCGTCGCTGTCTCTGGGCTGCGGGCTGATCCTGGATGCGGTCAGCCGTGGACGAAAGGAATTTCGGCGTCTCGCCTATCTCGCGATTCCGGCGCCCTGAGATGCAATCGCGCGACATACGGTTCATGTCGGGGACAGAACGGCCGTCATGCGACGGATATGACGCCGACGTTGTGATTCTGGCGCTCGACCGCGTTGACGAAACCATCGCCGCGATCCACTCCGCGCTGGGTCAGACGGGCGTGTCGCGCCACGTCACCATCGTGGATCAGGGATCTCAGCCCGAGGCTCTGACACGTCTCGCCGCAACGGTGTATGGCCGGACCGATGCGACGCTGGTCGCTTTGGAGCACAATCATGGCGTGCCAGGAGGGCGCAATATCGGGGCCGCTCTGGGCCGCGGGCGCATTATCGTCGGCCTGGATAATGACGCGATCTTTGACGCTTCAGATATGCTGGCGCGGATCGTCGCCGCGTTCGACGCCGACCCGAACCTTGGCGCGTTGGGATGCCGGATCGTGGTTGACTCGACCGGTGACGACGATCTGTCATCCTGGGGCTATCCCGCTGCGTTGTTGCCCCGCTCGCGGAACAGCTTCGAAGCCGTGACATTCGTGGGTGCCGGGCACGCGATTCGGCGTGAGACCTGGGACGACGCCGGCGGCTATGACGCGTGCTTGTTCTTTTGCTGGGAAGAGTATGATTTCTGTCTGCGCGCGATCGCCCGCTTTTGGCGCGTCCGTTACAGGGGCGACCTCGTGGTTCGCCATAAAGTAAGCCCCGAGCGCCGTGTCACCTGGTCCGGCGACAGATGGTTTCATTACGTCCGCAACCGCATTTACATCGGCCGCAAAAATGGCCAATCCTGGCTTGCGCTCACGCCTCGGATGATCGCGTATTGTGTGAAGGCGGCCCGCAATGGTTGCCTGAGCGATACGCCTCGCGCGCTGTGGGCCGCGTTTACAATGGCATGGCGGGTAAAGCGCAATCGCCTCCCGCCGGTTGCCCAGGATTACCTTTACCGGACAGACACCTTGTGGCGAGGGAGCTTGGTCACGCGGCTGAGGTTCGAGGTATTGGCCGCTTTGCCAGGCCACGCTCAACGGCAGCCCGTTCAGGCGACTGAGGTGTCAATTCGGGCGATGACCTCGGCTGGCGGGGCTCCCGCGTCGGCGGCGGCGACACATTCAGCCAGCTCCTGACGGTTCTTCACGCCAAGCACCAGCGTGTCGATTGGCAGAGACAAGGCGTAGCGATGTGCCAGAACCGCCGGGTTCTCCCCCAACTCCGCGCAAAGCGCGCGGAACCCGGCGGCGCGGTTGTAATCGGCCACCTCAGGATGATCCGGCGGCAGCGGACGATCAATGGCGGCTGTCAGCGCGCCAGCCTGCACCGCGCGGATGCCCATCACCGCGACGCCGTTGGCTCGGGCGGCGGCCATGATTTCCCGTGGCCTCGCCGGTCCGTCGAAGAATTTCAGCCCGCCCGGCGAGTCGAGCAGGTTGCCGATGACCTGCACCGAAGCCGGCTTCGGATCCTGGCCCAGTACCGTGATGATCGCGTCCGGATGGCCGATCCCAGTGACCCCCCAGGCGCCGATCAGGCCCTCTGTCAGGAATTTTTCAAATAACGGCCGGATCGTGTCCTGAAATACCTCCAGCGGCACAAACCGGCTCGTGTCGACCCGCCGCCACATCGCGTTGCCGCGCGGCACGATATTGGAGTGCAGGAAGAACAGATCCAATCGATCCAATTGCGTCAGGCGCAGGCTGGCTTCGATCGATTGCCGCAGGATGCGTTCGATCCGCTCCGGTGGCGGATTGCCCAGATTGCATTTGCTGGTGACGCGGATGCCTGACGGCAAACGGCCTCCAAACGCCTCCCCAACCACTTGCTCGGCCTTACCGTCGCCATAGCGTGGCGCGAGGTCGATCAGCGTAATTCCCGCATCAACCGCGGCCTTAACGGTGGCGACACATTCCTCCCGCGTCGTTGGTCCCCAAAGTTGGCCGAGACCGCCGCCGCCCAGGGTGAGCACGGATACCTGGCCCAGATGGCCAAATGGCTGGGTCTTCATGTCGGTTGCCCTCCGCTATGGTTCCATCATCCACGATGTCATGCTGTCGGGCCAGGCCCCCCGGGATGGCCCCTTGGGATGGATCCATGCTCGTTACGTTGGTTGCCTTGCTCGCCGCCGCCACGATCGCCGTTCCACTGACCCGCCGCTCCGGGTTGGGAAGCGTGCTCGGTTACCTGATCGCCGGTCTGGTGATCGGCCCTTCAGGATTGCGCCTCGTCACCGACGTCGAGCAAATCGCCAATGTCGCGTCGCTCGGCGTGGTGATGCTGCTGTTTCTGATCGGACTGGAGCTGCGGCCCCGGCGTTTGTGGATCATGCGGCGCGCGGTGTTTGGTCTGGGTTCGGCACAGGTCGTGATCACCGGGGCGTGCCTTGGCGGTCTGGCCATGCTCGCGGGCGTGCCGCCTCCCGGTGCCGCAATCCTTGGACTCGGTCTGGCGTTGTCCTCCACCGCGATCGTGTTGCCGCTTCTTGGCGAGCGGGATTTGTTGACCACGCCAGCCGGCCGCGATGCTTTCGCGGTTTTGCTGTTTCAGGATCTCGCCTTCATTCCGTTGGTCGCGCTGGTGCCATTGTTGGCATCCGGTCATACGGTCACGGGAGAATTGCCCTGGTTTGAAGTCGGCAAAGGCATCGCCGCCATTGTGCTGATATTGGGTGGTGGCCGTTTCCTGATGCGGCCTTTGTTCCGCGCGATCGGCGGCGCCAGTTCACCCGAACTATTCACCACGGCGGCCTTGCTGATCGTTACCGGGACTGCGTTGCTGGCCTCGGCGGCTGGATTATCGCCGTCGCTCGGCGCGTTTTTGGCTGGGGTGATGTTGTCGGACTCCGAGTACCGGCACGAATTGCAAGCCGACATCGCGCCGTTCGAAAACACGCTGCTGGGGTTCTTCTTCATCTCTGTCGGTATGTCTGCCGATTTGCACGCGGCCATGGCGCGGCCTTTGGACCTCGCCGAGACGACCGTCGTGCTGCTGGTCGTGAAGGCCGTCATCGCGTTCGCTTTGGCGCGGTTGGCCCGTTGCGACCGAACCAACGCGATCCGTTTCGGCCTGGCTCTGCCGCAGGCGAGCGAGTTCAGTTTCGTACTTCTGGGCGCCGCGGTGGCGGTCGGCGCACTTTCCGCGGAATTGGCCGCGATGGCCACGTTGATCTCCGCCGCTTCGATGCTGGCGACGCCGGTTCTGTTCGCGCTGTCCGAACGCTTTCTGATTCCGCGTTTACGCCGTGCGCCCGAGCCGGAATTCGACACCATCGAAGCCTCGGACGCGCCAGTCATCATCGCCGGCTTCGGCCGCATGGGGCAGATCGTTGGACGGGTGCTGCGCATGCACGGTATCGCGTTCACCGCTCTGGAGCGGGATCCCGGCCAGGTCGATGTGGTCCGCCGGTTCGGCAACAAAGTGTATTACGGTGACGCCGCGCGGCCGGATGTCCTGCGCGCGGCCGGAGCGGACCATGCTAAGCTGCTGGTTGTCGCGCTGGATGACGTCGAGCGAAATTTGCGCACCGTCGAGACCGCGAAGCGCAACCATCCTAACCTGAGAGTGCTGTCCCGGGCTCGCAACAGGCACCATGCGCATCTGCTCATGGATCGAGACATTGATGGCCTCGTGCGGGATACGTTTTTTTCCAGCATTCGCCTGGCTGAACTCAGTCTCACCGCATTGGGCATTACACAAGAGGCCGCCGCGCATGCGGTCGCCTTGTTCCGGGACCACGACGAGGCCAACCTTGTCGCCATGCACGCGATTTATCGAGATGAGGCGCAGATGATCCAAAGCACGCAACAGGCCGCCGATGAATTGACCGCGTTGTTCGAGGCGGATCGTGAGTCAACGTAGTACCCACGATCACTGAAGCACGAGGCAACGCCGCTTCCCCTGTCATTGCGAGCGAAGCGAAGCAATCTGCATCAATGGGGACAGGGAGATTGCTTCGCTTCGCTCGCAATGACAGGGGTCGATGTGTCGCGCTTCAACGACTCCGCGTATCAGGTATTACTCCGCCGCCATGGCCGTGCGCGGGACGGTTGCCTCGGTCAGAAGCCGCATCTGGTCCATCGTTTCCAGACCATCCAGCATCGCATGCAGCCGGTTGGCGGCTTCCGGCGATAACGCCCGTCGCGCGCAATCGATAAACTTGCCGCGCAGCAACTCGGGCGGCAGCGGAATGGATGGTCCCCGGCCTAATGGCCGTTTCACCGATTTCGTCAGCACCCGCCCGTCGGTCAATGTCACGCGCACGCCTGCGCCGAAATGCTCGGACAGATCCATCTTCCGGTCCGGCCACGCGGAGGAGACGACTCGCCGCAATACCGCCCGCACCTCCGGCTCATCGTAACTGCCGTCCTCGAAATGCTCGATCAACACCTGATGACTGACCAACGCGCGGGCGAGGCAATACTGCACGCTGAACTTGGCATCGAGGGCGCCGCGTGGATCGGGCCGGTTGGTGTGAGCGAAACGCCTCGGGTGCGTCTGCGATTCAATCCGCGTCACCATGGCCGGCGTCAGATTGTTCTCCCGCACCAGCATCAGCATCGCGTCGACGGCGGGGTGAGTACTACCGCAGCACGGGTATTGTTTGATCGCCACGCCGGGATCGACGATGTCCCACGGCGATCCCCACTCGGCGGTGATCGGATCGGTGACGAAGTTGCCCTCGCCGTTGAACACGCGCAGGAAGCCTTGCCGATGCTCGATCGCGTCCGTGGAGGACGTGAAATCCTCCGACGCCAGCAGCGCCGCGTACAAGCCGTTGCGCGCCGCCTGACCAACATGCAGAGGTTTCGTCATCGTGCCGAAATTGGCTTTCAGTCCGGACGAAAACGTCGCCGCCAACGCGAGCGCTCGCGCGGTTTTCTCTTCCGGCAGACCCAGCAGTTTCGCGCAGGCCGCCGCCGCGCCGAACACGCCAAGCGTGGCGGTCGGGTGCCATCCTTTCTCGTAATGATGGAAATTGACGCCGCGCGCGATACGGGTTTCCGTTTCCCAGCCGGCGACATAGGCGGCGATGAAGTCGCGTCCGTTGCCGCCGCGCGTCTCGGCCACCGCGAACAGAGCCGGCAGAATCGGCGCTGACGGGTGGCCGCCCAGAGTGTCACTGCAATCGTCGTAATCCAGTGCGTGCGACGCGGTACCATTGATGGCGGCGGCATCCATCGGCCCGACCCGGTGCGTTGTCCCGAACACGACACAAGGTCCGATGGCCCCGCCAATCGCGGCGACGCGACCGGCGATCCGCGCGCACGGCTCATCGGCGCCGGCGAGGATGCAACCGACCGTATCCATGATCGCAACCTTCGCCCAATGACGTGCCTCATCCGGCAATCCGTCATAGGTCACGGCGGCGATGCGCGCGGCCAATGTTTCGGCGATGGTCATGTCTGTTCTCCCTGGGACGCCCCCCCGAAACCATCGTCGCTGAAGCGGACCGCGACCCTCTATAACCCGAACCGGTGGGCTGATAGAAGGCGTTGGATGACAATGGAACCTGTGCCATGACCTTGGCTCATCAGATCGCCGAACGCATTCATGCACCGCGGTATGAAGACCTTTCCGCGCTGGCACTGGAATGGACCAGCCATGCGTTCATCGACACGATCGGCTGCGCGCTGGCCGGCATGGCGGAGGAAGCTCCCGCGATCCTGATGCGCATCCCAGGAGTCGCCGACGCGAACGGACCGGCGACACTGTGGGCGGCGGGCCGGCAGACCGGCGTGTTGGACGCGGCGCTAATCAACGGCACCGCGTCGCACGCACTGGATTATGACGATGTTTCCGGTGTGATGGGCGGTCATCCGTCTGCCATGCTGGTGCCGTCGATGATGGCGCTTGGTGAGAGCCTCGGTGCGTCCGGCCGTGATCTGGCGCTGGCTTATGTCGTGGGTTATGAAACAGAGTGCCGGATCGCCCGCGGTGTGCATTTCCATCATTACGACAAGGGATGGCATCCGACGGCGACAATCGGAATTTTCGGCACGGTGGCGGCGGCCGCGCGTTTGCTTAAGCTGACGATCGATCAGACCGCCATCGCACTGGGCCTCGCCGCGTCGCTCGCATCTGGGTTGAAAGCCAATTTCGGCACAATGACGAAACCGCTGCATGTCGGTCACGCATCGCGCAACGGATTGTTCGCCGCGTTCATGGCCCGTGAGGGTTTCACCGCCAATGCCGGTACGTTCGAGCATAAGCAGGGTTTTCTGGATGTGTTCAACGGCCCGGGAACGTATGACACAGGGAAGATGCTGGGGGATTGGTATGCTCCGCTGGAGTGCGAGGGACATGGCGAACCTGGCCTGAAACCCTATCCGTGCTGTGGCAGCACCCACGCGTCGGTCAATCGCATGCTGCTCCTGGCGAGAACCCACGATCTGTATCCAGACGAGATCGAAATGATCGAGGTGATGCCGCATCTCCGCCGCCTGCCTCACACCGACAACCCGGACCCGCACGGGCCACTGGCGGCGAAGTTCAGTATTCAATATTGCGTGGCCCGGGCGCTGACCGATCGGGCGGTTCGGCTGGATCATTTCGAGAATGGCGCGGAAAATGATCCGGCCGTCCGCGCGCTGCTGCCGCGAATTCAGGCGCGTCCGCATCCGGACATGCCGGCGGACGGCGCATTTCAATGGGGCGCCGAAGTCGTCGTCCACACCAAGGATAGACGCCGCCTGGCGTTGCGGATCGACGATTACGAGAGGTGCGGTCCAGGCGGCCAAATGATGTCCCGTGACGAATTGTGGACAAAATTTTCCGACTGTGCCGGCCGCTCTCTGCCCAATATCGCGATCGCCTCGTTATTCGAGAAACTCGAATCCATTACCACGGTGGTGACAGTAACGGAGCTGACAACACTGATGCGCTATTCCAACCGCCAAACCAAGGCCGCCTGAGCCCAACGAAAGGACATGGACCATGACCGCGAGTGACAATCTGGCCAAACTGGGCCTCGCTCTGCCGTCACCTCCGGAGCCGATCGGCAATTACGTACCATGGCGTCTGGGTGGCAATATCCTGTTCCTGTCGGGCGTCGGGCCGCGCAACGCCAACGGCACTTCAATCATGGGAAAAGTCGGCCAGGCGCTGACCGTCGATCAAGGTTATGAGGCGGCGAAACTTTGCGGCCTCAATCTGATCGCCAATATGAAAGCGGCACTTGGGTCGATCGATCGGGTCGATACGATCCTGAAAGTCTTCGGGATGGTGAACGCGGCGCCGAATTTCATCGAACATCCGAAGATCATCAATGGGTGTACCGATTTGTTCGTCGCGGTATTCGGTGACAATGGCCGTCCGGCACGTTCGGCGGTCGGTATGGGCAGTTTGCCGGGGAACATTTCAGTCGAAATCGAGGCGATCGTTCTCGTGCGGTAGGCGCGTTGGTTTACCAGATATTAACTTTTTGGCGGTAGGACAGCCCACGGCGTCACTCCGGCGCTGAGTACTTACAGATGTCCGCCATGTCGAACCCGTTGTCGATTCAGGCAGGTCTGCCCATTGCCGGCTCCGGTGCTCCGTCAACAGGCAGCACGCCCAACCAGGCCCCGGCCGCGCCGGTGGTCAAACCCGTCCAGCTTTTCGTCAATCCGAGCTATCAGTTCGACCCGACCGTGGGTCTCGTGGTGATCGAGTTTCACGACAATACCGGGGCGGTGAGCAATTCCATTCCCAGCCAGCGGCAGCTTGAGGCATACCGCACGGGTCAGGAAATACCGCCGACCGAGCAGCCTTCACCCACGCCGCGGGCGGCCGATGGCAAGACTGCTGCTGGCTGACCGGATCAAGGACCGGACCAATACGTTCCTTGCCCCCCTGATCCCGGCGCTGGAGCAGGATCACGACGTTCGGTTCATCTCCGCCGGCCCAGGGGAAGCGCTGGCCGAGGCGATCGAATGGGCGGAAATCGTGTGGCTCGAGTGGTGTTGGGACCACGCGGTCTGGGCCACGACCTCGGGTTGTCTGACCGGGAAGCGGTGCGTTCTGCGCCTGCACTCCATCGAGGCGTTGCAAACCCCGTTTCCAAGCCAGGTGAACTGGTCAAGGGTGGATCGGTTGATCACGGTAGGCGAGGATATTAGCGAGATCCTGATGGCCAGGAACCCATCGATCCGCGAACATTCGCGGCCGGACGTCATCCCCAACGGCATTGACCTGGACCGCTTCGCGCCGGGCCGTTGCGACCGGCACCGGGTCGCCTGGGTTGGCCATCTGGAACCAAAAAAGAACCCGATGCTGCTGCTGCAGATCGCTCATGTCCTGCACCGTGCCGACCCAACTTATATGGTTCACGTGGCGGGCGAGTTCACCGACCTCCGCACCGCGCGCTACGTGAAGCGTCTGATGGGCTCGCTGGACCTGGAGGGTGTCGTGACGTTTCATGGCACTGTCGCCGACATGCCGGCATGGTATGCCGACAAGGGCGTGCTGCTCTCCACATCCATGTATGAGAGCTTTGGACTGAATATTGGCGAGGCGATGGCCGTGGGTGCGTTCCCCGTCGTGCATGACTTCCCGGGCGCGGACCGTCTGTGGCCCGAAGAATGCTTGTTCTCCGCCATTGATGACGCTGTCGCTCTCATTCGCTCCGCCCGTACCGGGCTTTATCGGGAGTGGGTCGCCGATCGGTATGGGTTGCACCGGCAGCAAGATGCCGTGCGCCGGTTGCTGGCCAGCCTACGATGATGCGGGTCATCGCTGTCGGCCGTTCTCGCGATGGACCCGAGGCGGACCTGTTTGCCCGTTATCGCGCCCGGATCCGTCCCGAGCTGCTGCTGACCGAACTCGTCGATGGCAAGGGGTCGCCCGCGGAAATAAAACGGCGGGAAGGAGAGGCGCTGCTGGCCGCGTTGCCTGGCCAGGCGTTCGTGATCGCACTCGACCTGGACGGCGAAATGCTTGACAGTCCCGCCTTCGCCGCCCGGCTGGAGGGTTGGCTGACCCTGTCGCGTCCTATCCGCTTTCTGATCGGCGGAGCCGAGGGCCTGGATCGCGCGGTGCTGACCCGTGCCGACTTTACCCTGTCCGTCGGCCGGATGACCTGGCCGCATCTGCTGGTGCGCGCGATGCTGGCTGAGCAAATCTATCGCGCGCGATCCATTTCAGCGGGTCACCCCTATCACCGGGCTGGCCGACCCGATAAGCGCGCTTTCGAGTCTCCTTAGATCGCCCACATCGTCATGGCCCGGCTCGACCGGGCCATCGCTCTCGACGTCGTGTTGATGCCGATGGCCCGGTCGAGCCGGGCCATGACGGGAGTCAACCACCGCGTCGCCGCGCTACCTCTGCGATGAAAGGAGAATTGGTTCGGACCAGTTCATACCCAGAGGCGCCTATTCAATCGGCACGAAAATGGAATGCCGCATCTGGCCGCCGATGGACTTCGACAAATGGCCCTTGCCACGAACATCCTCGACCAGGATCACTTCACCCGCGCCGATTTGGCGAGCTTCGCCGTCGCTCGCGGTGATCTGCACGCCGCCGTCCAGATTGATGATGTATTGCCGCCGCGGCGCCGGGTGCCATGACAGATCATAGTCGCCCGCCGTCTCCCGGAAGATGATGCCGGTAGCGGGAAGCCGCGCGGAGAGTTTGCTGCCGTTCCGTTCCTCGACCCATTTGACCTCGACATCGCGCCAGTGGGTTTCGCCCGTGTCATCGACGTAAATGTTATGAATACGCATCGTGGTGTTCCTCCTTATTCGATCGGCACGAAGATCGAGTGCCGCGTTTGATGGTTCACGGACTTCGACAAGTGACCTTTGCCGGTCGTGTCTTCAACCAGAACGATTTCCCCCGCGCCGATTTTTCGCGACTCTCCATCGCTCGCGGTCAGCTCGACTCCCGCGTCGAGGTTGATTATGTATTGCCGCCGCGGAGCGGGATGCCAGGGCCGGTCATGCTCGGCCTGAGTTTGCCGGAAGATAATCCCGTTGGCGAACTGCCGGACGGAGGTCTTGCCCTCCGGCCCTTCGTTTTCCCACTCGATGGTAATATCGCGCCAGTGCGATTCACCGCTGGCGTCGCAATACAGATTGTGCACCCGAATGCCCATTGATGACGTTCCTTACTTATTTTGCCAGTTCGGCTTGCGCTTTTCGGCGAATGCCTTTGGGCCCTCGATATAGTCCTGGCTGTCGATGTTCTCCTGCTGCGCCGGGTACACCGTGCGCATCGCGGTCTCCAGCTTTTGTTCGTCGAGTCCACGATACGAGGCCTGTTTCGACGCTCGCACGGCTTTCGGCGAGCATTCCAGGATCATCTCGGCCCATCGTTTCGCGGCCTCCAAGGCCTGACCTTCCGGCACGACCTCGGTCACGAAGCCGAGTTCAAATCCTTCTCGAGCCGGCACGCGCCGTCCGGTCAGAATCATGCCCATGGCCTTCTTGATCGGGATCGTGCGCGGCAACCGATGCACGCCGCCGCCGCCCGCGATCAGGCCCACTCTGGGTTCCGGCAGGGCAAATATCGCGTTCTCGGCCGCGATGATGATGTCGCAGGCGAGCGCGGTTTCGAAGCCTCCGCCCATCGCCACCCCATTCACCGCCGCGATCAGCGGTTTGTCGAGGCTGAAACGATGCGATAGTCCCGCGAACCCGTTCGGCCCATTCGGCCGGCGTTTGCCAGCCGCCTGAACCTTAAGGTCGTTGCCCGCGGAAAACGCCCTTCCGCCAGCACCGGTGATGATGCCGACCCACAGATCGTCACGTTTGGCGAACTCATCCCACACCGCGGAAAGTTCATCGTTCGCGTCGGCGTGCAGTGCGTTCAGGACCTCGGGCCGGTTGAGCGTGACGATACGCAGCCGGCCCTCGTCCTGAACCGTGCAGAACTGATACGCCATCAGGCCACCACGGAATCGTTTCGCAACGCGCCGATCTGGTCCTTGTCGAGTTTCAGCCACTCGGCGAGGACTTCTTCACCATGCTGGCCGAGCAACGGTGCCGGCTTCACCGCCGGGGTCTGACCGCCAAACCGCACTGGCCAACCGCTCATGACGTAATCACCGACCTTCGGGTGATGCATGGTCTGGCGAATGCCGCGATCCTGGAACGTTTTGTCGGCCGCCAACTCCGCGGTATCGAGCACCGCGCCCGACGGAATGGTCGCGTGGCTGACCAGGTTCATTGCCTCAACCTTGTCGTGCTTGCGGGTCCACTCGGACACAATCGCATCCACCTCCTCACGTCGTTTCGTGCGCGCATCGGGATCGGCGTAGCGTTCGTCGCCGATCAGATCCTCGCGCCCCATGACTTTCAGCAGGCGGGTCCAATGCTCCGGGTTCGCGCGGCTGGTGTAGATGTAGACGTAGTCGTTCGGGCCACCGCCCTTGCAGGGATACACGCCGATGGGCGGGTTGCCGCCGCCGACGGTCTTCGATCCGGCACGAGGCGCCGCCTTGCCGCCGGACCGTTCCATGAACGTGAAGGCGTTGCGTACGTAATGCAGGATCGAATCCTGCATCGCGAGTTGCAGATGCTCGCCCTGACCCGTGCGCAGGCGGCGGACATAAGCGCCGAGGACGGAGACCGCCATGACCATGCCGGTGCCGGTGTCACCGATCGTCGCACCTGGTTTGCAGGGCGGGCCGTCTTCCTCACCGGTGATGCTCATCAATCCACCGCAAGCTTGCGCGATCATGTCGAAGGCGAGACTTTTCTCGTACGGGCTGCCGGTGCCGAAGCCTTTCACCTGGCAATAGATGATCGACGGGTTCAGCGCGCGGATCACGTCGGGCCCCAGGCCAAGGCGTTCGACGGCGCCGGGAGCGAAGTTCTCGATCATGACGTCGGCCTGTTTGGCCAGGGTCTTCACCAGCTCGACGCCGCGCGGGTCCTTCAGATTGACCGCCACCGAGCGCTTGTTGGCGTTGTATTGCAGGAAGTAATTGGCGTCCTGGCCCGGCGTGCCGCCGGCGGTACGACCCGGATCGCCCGACCTTGGATTTTCGATTTTGACGACGTCCGCGCCCATCCAGGCGAGGGCCTCGGTGCAGGACGGCCCCGCCTCGAACTGGGTGAGGTCAAGAATTTTCATACCCGCGAGACAATTTTCTCCGCTCATGGCCTGGCGCTCCTCTGGCGTGATTTCGCGGTAGCATATGCTCGAAAGTTCCAGTTCGTCGAGGCTGGACGCCGGATCGGCGGGCTGTGACCATGGTCGCGAGACGACAAGGAGAAGCTCGCGTGTTGGAACTGAGCCACGTTTTTACCGCGCACGTCGATGTGGGCGCGCCGCTCGAGCTTGGTCCGGTCGCGGAGGGAAGACGCCGGATCGTGCCGATTCTTGGAGGGTCCGTGACGGGGCCACGGCTGACGGCGTCGATATTGCCCGGGGGCGCGGACTGGCAGATCATTCGCGCTGATGGTGCCGCCCAGGTCGTCGCGCGGTACACGCTGCGGACGGAGGACGGAACGTTGGTTTCGGTGGTCAACACGGGACTTCGCCGCGGTCCACCTGAGGTATTGGCGCGACTCGCCGCCGGCAGGCCCGTCGATCCCAACGAATACTACTTTCGCACCACTCCCATCTTCGAAGTCGCCCCCGGGCCACATGGATGGCTCGCCGATAACGTCTTCGTCGCCACTGGCGAACGGCTTGCCGATCAGGTTGTGATCCGGGTTTTCCTGGTATTCTGACTATCGCGCGACTCGGCCGGGCAATCGCGACGCCGTGAGCAAACCGGCGGCGGCGAGCGACGCCAGAGCACAGAAAGCCCAGTGATAGGCGTCTGCTTCGGTGGCGGCGTGCAGTAGTGCGAATTGCAAGAATATCGCCAGACCCGCCGACCCGGTCGGTCCGCCAAACCGCTGACAGATATTGATTGATGTGGTCGCGTGGCCCAGTGATTCACGAGGCACGGAAGCGTACGCGGCCGCGGCGGATGGGATGGTGATCGAGCCGCCGCCAAACCCTCGCACGAACAAGGCGACTCCGAGCAGGCCGTACGATGTGCCGGCGTTCGCGAACACGAACGGCAATGTGCCAATCAGCGACAATGCCGCACCGGCGCCGGAGATCGCGCGGGCTCCGAAACGTTCGCTCAGGCGGCCCATGATGGGAAGGCCGCAGAAAATTCCCAACCCAAGCGGAAACAACATCAATCCCGTGGCGCTGGGTGAGGCGTCGCGGACTTTCAGGAACCAGAGCGGCAATAACAACTGACCGCCGAAATTAATCGCGTTGGAAAGGAACTGCGTGGCGGCGGCGGCGCGGAAGATGTCCGCCTTGAACAACCTCAAATCAATCAACGTGGTGACCGGATGGCGCAGCGCGTGCCACGTGAAGCCCGCGATCAACAGCACACTGGCGATCAGGCTGAGCGCGGCGGTCGCGTTGCCATGCGCCCACGACACAAGCCCTTGCAGCAACAGCGCCAGGCCGGGCGAGATCATCACGAAGCCGATCAGGTCCAGCCGGCGGGCGCTGGTGATTTCATCGCGCGGCAACGCGAACCACGCGAAACAAATGGCCAGAATACCGACCGGAACGTTGACGAAGAAGATCCATCGCCAGCCCAAAAGGCCCAGGATCACGCCGCCCAGACTGGGGCCGAACATTTGTCCCACCATGACTGGCATGGCAGCGACTCCGATGATTCGTGCCATGTGGCGTCCGGCGTGACGCGCCATCATCATTTGCATCATCGGTGCCAGCAACCCGCCGGCGATGCCTTGCAGCAAGCGGTACAGAATCAGCAATTGGATTGACGTGGCGAAGCCGCTCAGCACCGAACACACGATGAAACCCGCGAAGCATCCGAGGAAGATGCGTCGCGCGCCGACCCGATCCACCAGCCAGCCGCTCAACGGCAACGACAGAGCCAGCGCGAGCAGATAGCCGGTGGTCACCCATTGGATCGTTCCCAGCGGTACCGCGAACGCTGAACTCAGTGTGTCCAGCGAAACATTCACCATGGTGGAATCGAGGCCGGACATCAGCGGACCGCAGGAACAGGCGGCGGCGATGACCCAGACCCGGCGGTCCACTCGGTCAGGCGATTGGCTCATGGTTTCCGTCGGGGTTTGCGATCCGTTGAACCCTGATAACATCCTCGGATCGCGATGTCCTACCAGGAGAAACCCCATGCCCGGTGTCCCACTTCGTCACGGCGTGTTCCTGCCGCCTTTTCACCCGATGAACGAAAATCCGGCCGCGTGTATCGAGCGCGATCTGGAACTGATTCAGTGGCTCGACCGGCTCGGTTTTCACGAAGCCTGGGTCGGTGAGCATCATTCCGCCGGGTGGGAACTGATCAGCTCACCCGAGTTGTTCATCGCGGTGGCGGCCGAGCGGACGCGATGGATCAGGTTCGGTACCGGTGTGATTTCGTTGCCATACCACAATCCTTTGATGACCGCGAACCGCATCATCCAACTCGACCACCACACGCGTGGCCGCATCATGTTCGGCGCCGGTCCTGGGCTTTTGGCATCGGACGCGCTGATGCTGGGGATCGATCCGGACACGCAGCGCGACCGTATGGCCGAGGCGCTTGATGTGATCCTGCGCTTCTTCAAAGGCGAGATCGTGACCGAGCGGACCGCGTGGTACAACTTCGTCAATGCTCGAGCGCATATCCTGCCCTATACCAAGCCACACCCCGAGGTCGCGGTTGTCAGCGCCGTGACACCCTCCGGCGGCCGCCTCGCCGGCAAGTACGGATTGAGTATGATCTGCGTCGCGGCGACCAATCCGTTCGGCTACGATGCTCTGGGCGCGAACTGGAAGATCGCCAATGACATCGCCGCCGAGAACGGACGGAAGATGGATCCCGCCGCCCTGCGTCTGGTCGGTCCGATGCACATCGCGGAAACCCGGGCTCAGGCTATGGAGAATGTGAAGTATGGGTTTGAGGCGTATCTTGGTTATCTGAACAATAATCAACCCAGGTTCATCGTGCCGCCGGGCAAGGATGCGGCCGAGTGGTTCATGGAAAACAAGTATGGTGTGATCGGCACGCCGGACGACGCGATTGCCTTGATCCAGCGGCTTTACGACAAACAAGGCGAATTCGGAGCCTTTTTGCAACAAGTCCACAACTGGGCTGACTCTGAACAGACGAAACGATCCTACGAACTGTATCAGCGTTACGTGATGCCGCATTTCTCGGGTGACAACCGTCCGCGAATCGACTCGTTCAACTGGTGTTCCGACCATCGCGACGAACTGACGGAAAAGCGCACCAGCGCCGCTCGTCTGATGTTCGACAAGCACGAGGCGGAGCAGCGGGAGAAAGCAGCGATGGCGCGGCCGGTAAAGGGGAAGGAGGCGTGGTGAGCGCCGTAATAGCGGTTTCTCATCATGCTGACACGGTTTCCGTCATGGCCCGGACAAGCCGGTCGAGCCGGGCCATGACGATTTGGCGTTTCAATCAGACCGGAAAGCGCGCTAATCGAGATCGAACGCCGCCTGCATCAGCGACCTCGTGTACTCTTCGCGCGGGGCGTTGAAGATCTCGTCCGCGGTGCCGGCCTCAACAACCTTACCTTCGCGTAGCACGACCACCCGATGCGCCAATGCTCGCACGACCTTCAAATCGTGGCTGATGAACAGGTAAGCCAGGCCATGGCGTTCCCGCAGGTCGCGCAGCAAGGCAATGATCTGCGCCTGAACGGACATGTCCAGAGCACTTGTCGGCTCATCCAGCACGACCAGCGCCGGCTTCAGTACGATCACCCGGGCGATCGCGATGCGCTGCCGCTGGCCGCCACTGAACTCGTGCGGATACCGCTGCATCATATCCGCTGGTAGCCCAACTTCGCCCAGAGCTTCAATGACCCGCCGGTCCCGCTCCACTCGCTTCAACCGCGGTTCATGCACCCCCAACCCTTCCGCCACGATATCGCCCACCGCCATCCTCGGTGACAAACTGCCGAACGGATCCTGAAACACGATCTGCATCCGCGCCCGCAACGCCCGCATCGCCACGCGGCCCAACCGGACGACATCCTGCCCCGCGAACACGACCCGACCTTGGATCGGCTCCAACCGCAACGCCGCCAACGCCAAAGTGGTCTTACCTGACCCGGACTCGCCGACCAAACCGACCGTTTCCCCTGCCCGCACCGTCAGCGAAACGTCATCGACAGCGCGAACAACGGAAATAACGCGGCGCAAGATGCCGCGCCGGATTGGGAAATGAACCTTCGCCGACTCAATACGCAGCAGTTCCGGCGCATCCGGCGCCAACGGCGATGGCGTCCCGCGAGGGACAGCGCCGAGCAACATCCTGGTATAGGGATGCTCTGGCCTGGCGAACACCGATGCGACCGGACCCGCTTCGACAATCGCACCGTCCTTCATCACGCACACGTGATCGGCGTAACGCCGGACAATCCGCAGATCGTGAGTGATCAGTAGCAGCGCCAGCCCGCGATCGGCCTTGAGCCGCGCCAACAACGCCAAAATGCGCGATTGGATCGTGACATCCAGCGCGGTCGTGGGCTCGTCCGCGATCAGCAACGCCGGGTCATTCGCCAGAGCCATCGCGATCATGACCCGCTGCCGCTGCCCGCCCGACAATTGATGCGGAAATGCATCCAGCCGATGCGCGGCATCGGCGAAGCCGGCTTCGTTCAGCACGCCGATCACCTCCTCCAGTAACGCCGTTCGCGACAATTGGCGATGCAGAGTGATTGCTTCCGCGACCTGCCGGCCAATCCGATGCAGCGGATTAAGGCTGGTCATCGGCTCCTGAAACACGATACCTGCCAGGTCCCCCCGCGCCTTATGCAAAGTACTGGACGAGGCGCCGATCATCTCTTCGCCGTCCAACCGTATCGTTCCGGCCGGATTGCTCCCGCCACGCGGCAGCAATTGCAACAGCGACAAAGCGGTCAGCGATTTGCCGGATCCGGATTCGCCCACCAATGCCAGAGTTTCGCCGCGATCGAGTGTGAACGAGACATTGTCGACGACTCGCCTGGCACCGAACGCGACGGTCAGATCGTTGACCTCCAGCAAGCTCATGCGTTCGGCAATCGCCTGGGATCGAACGCGTCGCGCACCGCTTCACCGATGAAGATCAACAAAGTCAGGACGCCACCCAGGACGAAAAACGCGGTGATCCCCAGCCACGGCGCCTGCAAATTCGATTTGGCCTGTGCCACCAACTCGCCCAAGGACGGCGATCCAGGCGGTAGCCCAAATCCGAGAAAATCCAGTGTCGACAGCAACGTCACGGAGCCGGACAACAGGAACGGAACGAAAGTCAAGGTGGCGACCATGGCGTTCGGCAGGATGTGGCGCCACATCACGGTGATGTCCGATACACCCAATGCTCGCGCGGCGCGGACATATTCCAGATTGCGGCCGCGCAAGAACTCGGCTCGGACCACACCGGTCAAATTCATCCAGCGGAACAGCAGCAGAAAGATCAGCAGGACCCAGAACCCGGGCGTGATAAGGCTGCCCAGAATGATCAGCAGGTAAAGTTCCGGCATACCGCTCCAGATTTCGATGAAGCGTTGCCCCAGAAGGTCGGTCAGTCCGCCGTAGAACCCCTGCAGCGCGCCGGCGATCACGCCAACGATCGACGTCAACGCCGTGAGCGTGAAGCCAAAAAGCACGGACAACCGAAAACCATAAATCACGCGCGCGAGGACATCGCGTGCCTGGTCATCAGTGCCCAAAGGATCATGCCGGCTCGGAGGAGCCGGCGACGGAACGTTAAGATCCTTAACTGTGGTATCGTAATGATACGGCAGCAGTGGCCAGATCATCCAACCTTTCGCGTCGATCGCGTGGCGCAACTCGGGGTCAGTGTAATCTGCATCGGTCGGCAGGAAGTCAGGTCCGAATGCATCGCCGCTATAGTCCTTGAGTACCGGAACATACCATTCACCGTTGTAGCGGATCAGCAGCGGCCGATCGTTGGCGATAAATTCTCCGAACAGGGACGTGCCAAACAGCACCAGGAATATCCACAACGACCAATATCCCCTGCGGCTGGCCCGAAAAATCGCGATCCGCCGTCTGGTGACCTGCGACAGGTTCAATGCCGGACCTCAAAATCGATGCGAGGATCGACAACAGTGTACATCATGTCGCCGACAATTTGCATGATCAGGCCAAGCAGAGTGAAAATATACAACGTGCCGAACATCACCGGATAATCCCGTTGGATCGCCGCCTGAAATCCAAGCAGTCCCAGTCCGTCCAAGGAAAACACGATCTCCACCAACAGCGCGGAAGTAAACAGAATGCCGATGAACGCCTGAGGAAACCCCGCCACGATCAGCAACATCGCGTTGCGGAAGATATGACCGTACAGCACGCGCGCTTCCCCGGCGCCCTTGGCGCGCGCCGTCACGGTATATTGCTTGCCGATTTCCTCGAGAAAGCAATTCTTGGTCAACATCGTCAGGCTGGCGAAACCGCCGGCCACCATCGCGGCGATCGGCAACACCATGTGCCAGAGATAGTCCAGCACGCGAGCGAACCACGGCCACGATCCGGACCCTTCGCTGGTCAGTCCGCTCAACGGAAACAAAGTGAGGAAACTTCCGCCCGCGAACAGCACCACCAGCAAGATCGCCAGCAGGAATCCGGGCAAAGCATATCCGACCAGCACCACCGCACTGCTCATGACATCGAACCGGCTGCCGTGTTGGACCGCCTTGCGGATACCCAGCGGAATCGAGATCAGGTAAATCAGCAATGTCGACCACAGACCAAGCGACAGCGAAACCGGTAATTTCTCCAGGATCAGTCCCAGTACGCTTTTGTCGCGGAAAAAGCTCCGTCCAAAATCGAAACGCAAATATCCGGACAGCATGTCGGCGAAGCGCGTCAGAGGCGGCTTATCGAAGCCAAACATCTTCTTGATATCTTCGATCACATGCGGATCGAGCCCCTGCGAACCTCGATAAGACCCCACAGACCCGACATCCGAGGCCGCCGAGCCCAAACGTGTCGACAACCCGCCTTTGCCGCGCAATTCCGCCATCATTTGCTCCACCGGACCGCCTGGCGCGAACTGAATGATGACAAAATTGATCGCGATGATGCCGAATAACGTTGGAATGACCAGGATCAGGCGCCGAATCAGATAGGCCGCCATCTCAATGCCGCGCCTCGTCGTTGCGCGCCGCCTTTTGTTGGTCGATCCACCAACTGTCGAAATTGATGCCTTCGCGAATCGGTATTCCCGGTTCGCCGAATCGATCCCAGTAAGCGACATGGAAATTCTGGCTATACCAGTTCGGCACCATGTACCAGCTCCACAACAGCAACCGGTCCAATGCCCTGGCCGCGGTGCGCAGCGTGTCCCGATCCTCGGCCGCGATCACCTTTTCGACCATCGCATCAATCGCCGGACTGCATATACCGGGAATATTGAAGCTGCCCTGGGATTTGGCGCCGGCGCATGACCAGTAGTCGCGCAACTCACTGCCCGGAATATCGCCTCCGGGATAAATCATCATGGTCATGTCGAAGTCGAAGTCGTCGGTCAGATGCTGGAACTGTGCCGGATCGACCGTCCGCACCTGCACGTCGAAGCCCAGTTTCCGCAGATTCTGCACGTACGGCAGAGCCACCCGCTCCAGGCTCGGATCATCCAACAGAATCGTGAACGCGGCCGGCTGACCGTCGGCGCGAACGAGCTTGCGGTCCTTGATCTGCCAGCCAGCGTCCCGCAGCAGTTTCAACGCGTCCCGAAGCTGTTCGGTGTTGTTGCCGGACCCATCGGTAACAGGCAACGTAAACGGCTGCGTCAGCAATCCGGCCGGCAAACTGTCGTGGAAGGGCTGCAGTAACTTCAATTCCTCGGGTGACGGCAATCCGGTGGCGGCGAGATCGGTATTGCTGAAATAGCTTTGCGTTCTTGTGTAAGCGGAATAAAATAGATTCTTGTTCATCCATTCAAAATCAAACGCTAAGGTAACAGCCTGCCGCACTCTTGGGTCCGCGAACACGGCGCGCCGCGTATTCATCGCGAAACCCTGAATGCCGGTCGGCAGCTTGTGTTTGTATTCCCGTTTGATCACAGCGCCATCGCGCACCGCTGGAAAGTCGTAGGCGGTAGCCCAATTTTTGGCGATGTTCTCACTACGGATGTCGGCTTTGCCGGCTTTGAAGGCCTCCATCGCCACCGTGGCATCTCGGAAATACTCGTAACGGACCTGATCGAAATTGTTGGTGCCTCGGCCGGTGGGCATGTCTTTCGCCCACCAGTTCGGATCGCGGGCATAAATAACGGACCGCCCCAGTTCGAAATTGGCGACCCGATACGGACCCGACCCAATTGGCGCGTCCGTCAGCGGTTTGGTGAAGTCGCGGCCGTCGAAATAGTGCTTCGGCAGCACCGGCAGACCGCCGACGATCAGTGGCAACTCACGATTTTGCGATGTCTTGAAGTTGAAACGAACCCGGCGCGGGCCTTCGACCACCACGTCCTTCACGTCCGCCATTTGAACTCTGATCGAGGGCCGGCCTTGCTCCAGCAGGGTCTTGTACGTCCAGGCCACATCCTCCGCGGTGACCGGCACGCCGTCGGAGAATTTCGCCTCGGGCCGTAGATTGAACGCGACCCAGGTCTTGTCCGCCGGCACCTCGATCGACTCGCACAAATGGCAGTAGCCGGTGGCGATCTCGTCAGCCGACGACGTCAGCAAGGTCTCCCACAGATGACCCACCGAGGAGCCTGATCCTGAACCGCCAGGCAGCACGAGCCAGGGGCCCACACCGTGCGCTTCCGCCGTGCCGCGCAGAATGAACGGATTGAAGCTGTCGAAGCTGCCAATGGCGGCGAGGTTTATCGAACCTCCCTTTGGCGCGTTGACGTTGACGTACGGAAACGCCTTGAAATCCGCTGGCAGCGCCGGTTCCCCCAGCACCGTGAATCCGTGGCTCTTACGCGCCCCCGAATCACTTTGAGCCCACCCCTCCTGGGCGAAAACCACCAGCGACAACAAGAGGATCAGAAATCGCACGGCGCCGTCCCTGATTAGATTTACGACCGCGAAACTGGCAGCGCGTCTGGGCGGAGGCAATCGGTTAATGATTAAGCTCTCGCAGGATCGCCGGTAACAATGTCTTGTCGCCGACCGACAGTACCCGCGCGTCGCCATCGGGCCGGAGAGGCTGGCCGGACCAGTCGGTGACCGATCCTCCAGCACCTTCGATGACCGGCACCAGCGCTCCCCAGTCCCACACTTTCATGTCTGACTCGGCGACAATGTCGATCTGGCCAAGCGCCACCAGGCCGTGCGCATAGCAGTCGCCGCCCCAGTAATTCCGCCGGACCGCGCGCCGCAATCTCTCCCAACGCGGCATGTCGTCAGCGTCAAACATCGTGGGGCTGGTGCAGGACAGTTCGGCATCGGACAGGGATGGGCAGGCGCGGCAACCGGCTCTGCCGCCGAGCGCTCCGCGGAACGTCGTGGGCCGGCCGATCGCGCCGACCCAACGCTCGCCCGTCACCGGCTGATCGATGATGCCGACGATTGGTTTTCCGTCCTGGAACAAAGCGATCAGGGTACCAAAGGTGGGTCGGCCCGAGATGAAGGCGCGCGTGCCGTCGATCGGGTCCAGCACCCAACGTAGCGCCGCTTCCGGCCGGTCAAGGCCGAATTCCTCGCCCAACACCCCGTGATCCGGGAAACGCTCAGTCAACATGGCGCGCATCGCCTGCTCGGCGGAGCGGTCGGCGATGGTCACCGGAGACATATCGGCCTTTTGGTCGGTAACGAATTCAGCCCGAAAGAAGGGCCGAATGATCTCACCGGCGAGGTCGGCCGCGGCCGCGGCGGCCGCGATGAGTGCGTCGTTGTCTGGGATCACTTCTTCGCTGGCGCTGGCGCTGGCGCGGCGGCGGGGGCCGCTGCCGGCGAGGCCGCCGGCAGCGGAACCGGGTTGGCCGACAAAGTGCGCAGGTAGTCGATCACGTCGGCCCGCGACTTGTCGTTGTTGATCCCGGCGAAGGTCATCCGTGTGCCCTGCACATAGGAGGACGGTTTGTGCAGCCACTCATTCAGTTCGTCGAAGGTCCACGGCCCGGTTTTCGCCTTCAATCCGGCGCTATAGTTGAACCCTTCCATATGCGCGTGCGGACCCCCAACAACGCCATACAGGTTCGGGCCAACGCCGGCTTTGCCGCCGTCGTTCGCGGTATGGCAGGCGGTGCAAAGCTTCTTGAACGTCGCCTCACCGGCGGCCGGATCGGCGGTGGCCAACAATGGTCCGATCGGCGCGAGCGCCGCTTCCGCCGCTGGAGCGGCCGCCGTCTCTGGTTCACCGCCCTTGATCTCGATCGCGGGCTTGTCCGGCCGTTCCGGGTGCACCAGGCCGGCTCCGATCCAACCGGCGATGAAATAGGCGATGCCGGCGACCAGAACCGCGGTCGATACCTTTGTGACTTCGATGCTATCCATACCGCGTCCTCGTCTCGCGCCGCGGGCGCGTGTGTCCGATTGCGCCTCGCGCGGCGCATCCATAAGTTGGCCGCACCATAGGGATATGGCCCGGCCCCATCAACCCACTGAAACGCCAGTATGAACCCCATTGTCGTCATTCCCGCTCGCATGGCGTCCACGCGGCTTCCCGGCAAGCCGTTGGCCGAGATCGCGGGCAAGGCGATGATCCTGCACATGCTGGATCGCGGCCGGGAAGCGGGAATCGGGCCGGTGGCTGTTGCCTGCGGAGACAAGGAGATCGCCAATGCGGTGCGGGCCGCTGGGGGCCGCGCGGTGCTGACCGATCCGGCGTTGCCATCGGGTTCCGATCGGGTGCACGCGGCGCTCGCCGAACTCGACCCGGAGGGCGCGCATGACGTCGTGGTCAACCTGCAAGGCGACCTCCCAACCTTGGACCCCGAGGCTTTGCGTTTGGTGGTGACGCCGCTGGAGGATCCGGACATCGACATTGGCACTTTGGTGGTGCCGATCCGCGATGAAATCGAGGCGGCGACCGCGTCTTTCGTGAAGGCCGCCTGCGCGTTTCCGGACGGCAAGACAATCGCGCCCGTGCTGTACTTCTCTCGCCAGGCGATCCCCTGGGGCGTTGGGCCGCGCTGGCATCACCTTGGGATTTACGCCTATCGACGGACGATCCTCGATCGCTATGTCTCGCTGCCGCCAAGCCCGCTGGAGCAGCGCGAGCAACTGGAACAATTGCGGGCGCTGGAGGATGGGATGCGAATCGCCTGCGTGCGCATGGAACATGGCCCGTTTGGGGTCGACACGGCGGAAGACCTCGAACGCGCGCGCGCCATTCTGGGGCGCACCCCGGGGCGCAAATGAGCGGCGTCATCGCGTTTCAGGGTGTTCCGGGTGCTTACTCAGATCTCGCCTGCCGGGCCGCATACCCGGGCATGACAACACTGTCGTGCGAGTCGTTCGAGACAGCGATCGACGCGGTGAAAGAAGGCCGCGCGACGCTCGCGATGTTGCCGTGTGAGAACAGTCTCGCGGGCCGCGTGCCTGACATTCACCACCTGCTGCCGCAATCCGGCCTGTTCGTGATTGGCGAGCAGTTCCAGCGTGTCGAACACTGCATTCTGGGTGTGAAGGGCGCGACTCTGGGCGACCTGAAACGGGCGCATTCTCACACGGTCGCTCTTGGCCAGGTGCGGCGCATCCTGCGCGAGATGGGCTTGCAACCGGTGGTAGAGGCCGACACCGCGGGGGCCGCGGAACTGGTCGCGCGGTGGAACAAGAAAGAGGAGGCCGCGATCGCGTCTTCCCTCGCGGCGGAAATTTACGGACTGGAAATTCTGAAGGCGAATGTCGAGGACGCCGCGCATAACACCACGCGATTCTACGTCATGGCACCGAAGCCGGTGACACCCGATCCGGCGACGCCTAATCTGATGACGACATTCGTGTTCCGGGTCCGGAACGTGCCGGCGGCGTTGTACAAGGCGCTTGGCGGTTTCGCGACCAACGGTGTCAACATGACCAAGCTGGAAAGCTATATGATGGATGGGGAGTTCGCGGCGACCCAGTTCATGTGCGATGTCGATGGGCATCCCGAACATACATCGCTGCGGCATGCGCTGGAGGAATTGGAGTTTTTTTCGTCAGAAGTGAAGGTGCTTGGAGTCTATCCGGCGGCGGCGTTCCGGTTGCGACAGGGGCATTGAAAGACATAGCACGGATCACACGGATTAAGGGCACGGATTGCACAGAACGCGGCGGTATTCTGTAGCGGCCGCTACATCAGCATTGCTGCCGTATTTTTGTCGTTTGGCCACGCAATTTCGAGAAAAGAGTCAAACGCAAAAAACGCAAAGAACCGCAAAAAGGCGCAAAGGCGCTCGTGCCGGAACCGCGATCCCGTATTTCTGGCGCACGCCTGAGAGTAATACCAGCGGTCCAAACGGTTGACCCATCGCTACACGCCTCAGCGTCATCCCCCGATCAAGTCGCGGGATGACGGGTTGGTGCAAGAGTCAGTCGTTTCGGCTCTTTGTATAAGGATGGCCGATGCCACGACTCATTAAAATCGATGCGAATGCTCACAGGTACAGTTGAAATTGAGAGCGACCATCTTTGTGCGGAATTTGCGTTTTCCTTTTCGTAGCGACGGCCACCTGGTGCCCGCTCACGCGACACCGTGCCTCCCATTCTTACTATTCGAATCGATCACAACGCCGGCAATCCATCCACCCACCGCTCCTTCGCCGCCGGATGATCGTCAGGCAACCGATCTCCGCCACCGAACAGCTTCTGCCGGTACGTCCCCAACGCATACTCCGTTTTATACGCGCCACGATCCCGCAGCACCGGCACAACCAGGTCGATGAAATCCTCCAGACATTCCGGAATCACCGTCCGCGACAAATTAAATCCATCGACATCCGCCTCCTCCATCCAACGCTGCAATGCATCCGCCACCTGAGACGGCGAGCCAGTGATCGGCGTTTGCCGGCTCCCCAAAATGAACCGATCGATTAGCATCCGCTTGGTCCAGCCGACGCCCAGCGACGCCGAGATTGATTCGATATTAGACTGAATCGCCTGACTGCCGCTGGCATCGATCGATTCATCCATCTCGAACCGCGCGAAATCGATCCCTAAAGAGGCCGCGGCATGCGCCAGCGCACCCTCGACATTCGTGTGGCGGCGGTATTCCTCCAACCGGTCACGCGCCTCGGCCTCGGTCGCCGCGGTGACGACGGTGGCGCCGGCGAAAATCCGCAGCGGCCGCGACCCAGCCCGCGCGCGCAAGTCCGCGACCACGCGAGCGGCGTGGCCCAGGTTGGTGCCGTTGACGAAAACGCACTCGGCGTGGCGGGCGGCGAAAATCCTGCCGCGGTCGGAGGCGCCCGCCTGATACAGCACCGGTGTTCGCTGCGGCGAAGGTTCCCACAACGGCAGCGTGTCGAGCCGGTACTGCTTGCCCTCGTGCCGCACCGCGCGCACCCGGCTTGGGTCCGTGTAGATCCGGCGAATGCGATCCTTCACCACGGCATCGTCGCGCCAGCCGCCCTCCCACAACGCGTACACCACCCGCATGTACTCTTCCGCGAGATCGTAACGATCGTCGTGCGCCATTTGCTCGCGCAATCCCATGGCCCGCGCGGCGCTGTCCAAATAGCCGGTGACAATATTCCAGCCGATCCGTCCGCCCGTCAGGTGGTCCAAGGTCGCCATCCGCCGCGCGAACAGGAATGGCGGCTCATAGGCGAGGTTGCAGGTCACCCCGAACCCCAAATGCGACGTGGCATGCGCCATCGCGGGAACCAGAGCCATCGGATCCAGCAGCGGAATCTGCACACTGGCCCGCAGCGACGGGCCGGCGTTGCCCTCTAAGACATCGTAAACCCCCAGAATATCCGCCAGGAACAAGCCGTCGAACTGCCCGCGCTCCAGCAACCTCGCCAGCGACACCCAATGATCCAGCGAGGTGTAATCGGCCGACTCATCCCGTGGATGGGTCCACATCCCGTGCTGGATATGGCCCACGCACGCCATGTCGAAGGCATTGAGGCGAATTTCCCTGGCCTTGGGCATGGCATCGTGGTTCCCTTCGCCGAACGCGAGCGTCCCGGCGAGAACTCCCCGCCGCCCGCGCCCGCTTTCGAAGACCAGGATTGTCACTCATGAACGAGCGCCGGATCAATCTGCATCTCGTCTCCGAGGCCACCGGAGAGACCGTGAACTCTCTCGCCCGCGCCACCGTCGCGCAGTTCGACGGCTCACACATCATCATGCACCGGTGGAGCCTGATCCGCACCAGCTTCCAGCTTCATCGGGTCCTCGAAGGTATCGAGCACGAGCCTGGGCCGGTCCTGTCCACTCTGGTCGACCACGCCTTGCGCGAGGAACTTGAACAGATGTGCGTGCGGCTGAATTTGCCGATCGTGCATGTGCTCGATCCGGTGATGAACATGCTGCAGGAATTCATTGGCGTGACCGCGATCCACCGGCCGGGCCGGCAATACGTTATGAACGCGGATTATTTCAAGCGCATCGACGCGATGCACTACGTGCTGCAACACGATGACGGCCAGGCCCAACCCGGGCTTGCCGAGGCCGACGTGATCCTGGTTGGCGTGTCGCGAAGTTCCAAGACGCCGACATGCTTTTTCCTCGCCAATCGCGGCATCAAGGCGGCCAACGTACCGCTCGTGCCGCAGGCGGGCGTGCCGGATGGACTGGAGAGCGCGCGGTGCCCGGTCGTGGGCCTCGCGATCGATGCTCAGGCGTTGATCGATATCAGACGGAACCGGCTGCGGCTGATTGGCGCGGGTGCGCACGCCGGAGGGATTCGTCAGACCGAAACGGATTATGTGGACGAAGAAGCGGTGAAGGCCGAACTGCTCTGGGCTCGCCGTCTGTGCAACCGGAATGGCTGGCCGGTGATCGACGTCACACGCCGCTCGATCGAGGAAACCGCGGCCACCGTGCTGCAACTGATGGACGCGTGGCATGAGCGGAGGAAGAAGCAGGCGGCGGAGGGAGCGTGAAGGGACAATCGCTGTCGGTACGTCCCTGGCTACGCTAAGGCAAGCGCTCTTCGCAGTCCCTCGGGATCGCCCTTGATGGCACGCAGCAGGGTGCGCGCCGGACCGCTCGGCCGCTTGGCACCCCGCTCCCACTCCTGCACGGTACGCACGCTGAATTCGAAGGTGGCGGCGAACTGCGCCTGAGTCATTCCCATCGTCCGGCGGATCGCTCGAACGTCGATGTCCGGCGCCATGTCCGGCGCGGCCTCGGGATTGGAGGCGATCTGGCGAGCGATGTCGGAATCGGTCATCGAATCAATTTTGTGCCAATCCGTACTCGCGAGCGCTTCTCGCGCGGCTTTACTTAAGCGCATCGCCATGACGCTTCACCTCTCGTTCGTTTGCCTTGCGGAGTGAGATCACGCGACGTTCCGCATTCCGGTCGACATAGACGCAAACAAACAGACGACCATTGATATGACCGAATCCAATCTCACGAAGCTCTCCGTAATCAAAGCGATCGTCCATCATCGATACGTGCGGCCCAGCGAACAAGACTTCGGCCAGCGCGAGGGACACACCGTGCTTCGTCCGGTTGACCACGTCTTTGGCGGGGTCAAACACGTATTCCACGAACGGTCTTATACGCCTCTGGCGTAGTTTGGGCAAGCGACTGCCGACCGCAGTCCTGCTTCAATCAGACGCTAATCGAGCGAACACAACGTTGCGCCATGACTCGCGCAAATAGCGAGAGGCAAAGCGTCTCCAGCCCCGACACACGTCGCGTACTGGTCCTCGAACCGTGCCGCAGTCAGGAAATGGGGGCGGTCACAGTTGATGGTGATTACAGCACGGGCAGGGGATGTTTGACTGAAGCCGGTGGCACCAGGCTCGGCTTGCAATTTACCTTGTATGATTTATCGTCTCATCGTCGTGTGGTGCGACTACATAATTTGGCCGGATAACAGGCCACCGAGGGGCTATGGAAGCACTTCAATATGCAGTTGGCTTCGGTGTCAGTATCTTAGCGATGCTCGCGGCCAGTCGGACTGCTTCTCGGAAGCATAGGTCACCGGCCTGGGCCTTTTTTTGCTTTCTGTTCTCACCACTTTTGCTCATTTTGATGGTGTTAAGCGATGCTCCTCCACCTTCCGCTGACCTCACCTCTCTCGAAGACGGGAAAAAAACGAAGGCATGTGATGCCTGTGGTGGAATGGTCTCCATTGACGCAAGAGCGTGTCCACATTGCGGGCATCCGCAGCAATCTGAACACGAATTGACCCGCGGACGACCAGACGCCCTGGAATACTTTGGCTACGTTGCCGTAGCTGGCATGTTAGCATTTTTGGCTATCAGCGTTATCTCGGGTAGAGGCCTCGATTTCGCGTCGGGATCTCCTCGCTGCGACAGCGAGAGTAGTAAAGATTCGGTCAAGAAAGCTATGGCAGATGCACCCTTCGGGAAAGTGATGGGCCTTTCTATAATCCGCTTCAACAGCGCTCGAACGGCGTCTACGACTGATAGCGAAGTTAAGTGTGTTGCTGGGATAACGCTGAACAACACCACGGACCACACAATTTCATATCGCTTCTATATAAAGGACGATAGATGGTACGTCGAAGCGAGAATCACGGACTTTTGATCCCAGCACGGCGCCCGTAACCTCTACCACAACAACCGGACCGAATAGCTGGCGAAAACCCGATCAGCCGTAACGATGGTCATATCCTCGGCGACCGCCTGTCCGATGAGAAACCGATCCATGGGATCCTTGTGTTGAAGTGGCAGCTCGGAAGCGGCCTG
>Ga0182018_10000605_pt1 | contig 45483 bp, 39 predicted proteins | sample 812P2MmetaG_FD_120490 | JGI IMG/M metagenome (GOLD analysis project Ga0182018, IMG submission 120490) | Permafrost microbial communities from Stordalen Mire, Sweden - 812P2M metaG | ecosystem: Environmental > Terrestrial > Soil > Wetlands > Permafrost | place: Sweden: Stordalen | collected... | reverse complement strand
TCTTCGTTTCCGACACCAAGGTCGGCGACGTTCTGGTGGCCCAGGGCAACCTGCCGGAGGCGCTGAAATCCTACCGCGACGGTCTGACGATCGCCGACAGGCTGGCAAAGGCGGACCCGGGCAACGCGGGGTGGCAGCGCGACCTCTCGGTGCCGTACAACAAGGTCGGCGACGTTCTCGTGGCCCAGGGCAACCTGCCGGAGGCGCTGAAATCCTACCGCGACGGTCTGACGATCGCCGACAGACTGGCAAAGGCGGACCCGGGCAACGCGGGGTGGCAGCGCGATCTCTTCGTTTCCGACACCAAGGTCGGCGACGTTCTGGTGGCGCAGGGCAACCTGCCGGAGGCGCTGAAATCCTACCGCGACGGTCTGACGATCGCCGACAGGCTGGCAAAGGCGGACCCGGGCAACGCGGGATGGCAGCGCGATCTGTCGGTGTCGCACGCCAAACTGGCCGATGCCTATCGGCGCGCCAACGATTCGGCCCAGGCAAGGAAGCACCTGACCGAAGGACGGGCGATCATCGCGGGTCTTGTGGAGAAGTTTCCGGATTGGGTGCGGTGGAAGAACGATCTCGCGTGGTTCGACAGTCAAATCTCATCGCTAAAGTGATGCGTTCCGCAAGGCCGCGGCCTCGTGGCACAGGCGCCCTCCGTGCCTGCTCCGTGGTTCTCCGTGGTCTCCGTGTTGAATCTTTTCTGGCTGGCGGCATGAGGCGCGGACGCTCCCAAAAGATTTTCAACACGGAGACCACGGAGAACCACGGAGCAGGCACGGAGAAGTGAGAACGAGTCACATGATGAAGCGCCGGAGGCCATCTTTCAGTCGGGGTGCATGGAAATTCATCAATAAACCGACTCGAATATGACTCATGCGAAGATAGGTCAGGATTTGCGCGTCATGCGCCGGGATCAACGAAGCAACACCCTTGATTTCAAGAATAATGGCATCCGCGACCACGATATCCGCACGGAACCCGAGCCGGATCGTGCGTCCTTTGCAAACGGTCGGCACAATGACCTGACTTTGAAACGGAATACCCGCGTCCTCCAGTTCGATGCACATGCAATCCTGATAAAACGACTCCAGCAAGCCGGGCCCAACAACCTGGTGTACCTCGATCGCCATCCCGATGACACGTTCCGAGAGCGCACCATGTGCCAACATAAAGGACCTCCGTGTATCTCCGTGGTGCTCCGTGTTCTCCGTGTTAAATCTTACGAAACCGTAAACAAGCATGGACCTCGCCACGACCCGCTGACCGCGGGCGGAAATCACGGACCGGCCAATCCACCCCTCATGATTGTCACCGTCCGCCTTATCCCTTACGCCCACCCGGACCGTGCCATCTCCCGGGCACACCACCCAAGCGAGACCCAATGCCCCCACCGACCTGGCAGGCGCGCGTCTTCGACGCCCTGAAAGCCGCCGATGTCTCGATCGTCGGCTATGTCCCCGACGCCGGCCACGCGCATCTCATCAACGCGGCCCACGCCGACCCGTCGATGACCGCCGTCGTCCTGACCACCGAGGAAGAAGGCGTCGCCCTTTGCGCCGGCGCCTGGCTTGGCGGCAAGCGATCGGTGCTGCTGATGCAATCCTCCGGCGTCGGCAACACGATTAACATGCTGTCGCTGCCGGTCACCTGCCGGATGCCGTTCCTGACCCTGGTCACGATGCGGGGCGAGTGGGGCGAGTTCAACCCGTGGCAGGTTCCCATGGGCACGGCGACGCCACACGTCCTGACCCAGGCCGGCGTGCATGTCCGCCGCGCCGATCACCCGGACGACGTGGCCGAGATGGTCGCCGCCTCCGCCGCTCTGGCGTTCGACAGCCACATCCCGGTCGCCGTCCTGTTCTCGCAACGGCTGATCGGCGCCAAGGTGTTCGTGTCGCCGGGGGAATCAAAATGAGAAACGACGGCACCCTGGACCGGCGCGAGGTCGCCGCCGTCCTGCTGCGTGACCCCGGCGACCTTCTGGTGGTCACCGGCCTGGGCGCCGCCACCTACGACGTTGGCGTGCTTGGTGACCGCGACCAGAATTTTTACCTATGGGGCGCGATGGGCGGCACGGCGATGGTCGGGCTCGGCCTCGCGCTGGCGCAACCGAAACGCCGGGTGCTTGTGATCACCGGTGACGGTGAGATGCTGATGGGAATGGGCTCGCTGGCCAGCATCGCCGCCGCGAAGGCGCCGAACCTCGCCATCGCGGTGCTCGACAACGCCCGATTTGGGGAAACCGGGTCGCAACACAGCCACACCGGCCTGACCACCGACCTTGAATCGGTCGCCGCCGCCTGCGGCTGGATCGCCACGGCGACCGCCCGCGACATGACGGCGGTCGAGGCATTGCGCCCCCGTCTGCGGACCGAGTCTCTGTTCGCGGTGATCCGGATCAGCCCGGCGGAGAAGCCTCGGTTCATCCCGCCACGCGATGGCGCCTGGGTCACCGAGCGGTTCCGCAGGGGTCTTGGGGTTGTTGAGGGCCAGTAACCGGCCCGCGGAGCCCGGTATGAGGGGCCGTTGAGACAATCCGAAACACTCGGCGTGCTGGCGTTTCAAAGGAATTTCGTTCATACTGGGAATTCGCCGGGAGAGCGAAGCGTCGTCATTGTGGCGGGCACCGAATGGGGCCGCGGCCGCGCATTGTCTTTTTGGTGGGCGAAACACATGATTTCAGAGCGTATTCGACTCGCGAAAGCCTTGCCGACGCTGATCATTTCCGCCTTGCTTTGCCACCTTCCCGTGCCCGGTCGCGCGCAGGCTCCCGCCGCCGGAGGGCCACCGGCCGTCCCGGTCAGCGTGGCTCCGGTCGCTCGCAAAGATGTCCCCAATTACCTCCGCGGCCTGGGCACCGTGCTGGCTCTGCAAACCGTGCAGTTGCGCAGCGAGGTCGACGGGGTCCTTTTGAAAGTGCCGGTCACCGAGGGTCAGGAAGTCAAACAAGGCGACGTTCTCGCCATCATCGATCCACGGCCGTATCAGGCCGCCCTCGACGCGGCGGTCGCCAGAAAGCAGCAGGACGAGGCGCAACTGGTCGCGGCGAAGGCCGATGTGGTGCGGTACACCTCACTCGCGGCGAGGCAGGTCGCGTCCCAGCAGCAACTGGAGGTCGCGCAGGCGAAGGACGGTCAGCTCATCGCGTCGATCGCCATGGATGAGGCGCAGATCAACACGGCGAAAATCAATCTGGCGTGGTGCTTCATCACGGCGCCGTTCGATGGCCGCGTGGGATTGCGCGAAATCGATCCCGGCAATTTCGTCCGCGCCGCGGAAGTCAGCGCGGTCTTGCCGCTGTCGCAACTGCACCCGATCGCGGTGACCTTTCCCGTGCCGCAGGACTTTCTTCCAGCCATCCAGGAAGCCCTGGCGGCGGGCAGACCGCCGGTCCTCGCTTACACCAGCGACGACAAGACCGAGCTTGATAAGGGCACGCTGCTGACCCTCGACAACGCAATCGATTCCACCACCGGCACGATCAAGCTCAAAGCCACCTTCCCCAACGCCAGGTCGCAGCTCTGGCCCGGCCAGTTCGTCAACGCGCGGCTGCTTCTGGGCACCGACGCCGGCGTCCTGACGGTGCCAACGGCGGCGGTGCGGCATGGCCAGGACGCGCTGTTCGTCTATGTCGTGCAGCCGAACCAGACCGTTACCCGTAAGGTGGTTGAGGTCGCGCGCGACGACGGTGTGAACGCCATCATCTCGAAGGGATTGGAAGAGGGGCAGGTGATCGTCACCGAAGGCCAGTCCCGCCTGGAGGACGGAGCGCACGTCTCCATCGTCAAGGACGCCTCGAAAGAGGCCGCCAACACGAAACGCGAAGGCGGCTGAGCCGCGATCACCGACCCCGACCCAGGACGAAGCAAGACATGAGCATTTCGACCCCCTTCATCCAACGGCCCGTCGCGACCTCGTTGTTCATCGCGGCCCTGGTGCTCGTCGGGCTCGCCGCCTATCCGTTGCTGCCGGTCGCGCCTCTGCCGCGGGTCGACTTCCCGACCATCAGCGTGAACGTGAAATATCCGGGCGCCAGTCCAGAGACGATGGCCAGCACCGTGGCGCAGCCGCTCGAGCGGCAGTTCGCGATCATCCCCGGCATCGCGCAGATGACATCGGTCAGCGTGGCCGGATCGTCGTCGATCACCATTCAGTTCGATCTCGACCGAAACATTGACGGCGCCGCCGGTGACGTTCTGGCGCAGATCAACGCGGCGACCGGAGCACTACCGAAGAACCTGCCGTCGCCGCCGACCTATTGGAAAGTGAATCCGTCCGAAGCGCCGATCATGATCCTGGCGCTGCAATCGGACAGCGAGCCGATGATCGAGGTCGACGATTACGCCGACACCGTTCTGGCGCAGCAGATCTCGCAATTGGCCGGCGTGGGCCAGGTGTTCATCGCCGGCGAACGCAAACGCGCGGTCCGCATCCAGGCCGATCCGGCGAAGCTCGCGGCGATGGGACTGACGCTGGAGGATATCCGCGGAGTCCTGGTCAGTGCGACCGCTGACGCACCCAAGGGGCAAATCGATGGCCCCGAGCGAGCCTATGCGATTTATGACAACGACCAGCTTTCCAAGGCCGCTGACTATGAAAACGTCATCGTCGGCTGGAAGGCGGGGGCACCGATCAGGGTTCGCGACATTGGCCACGCCATCGACGCCGCCGAGAACCGTTTCGTCGGCGGTTATCAGAATGGCACCGAAGGCGTCATCCTGCTGATCTTCAAACAGCCCGGCGCCAATGTCATCGACACCGTCGAGCGCATCAAGGCCACTCTGCCGCGGCTTGAGGCGTCGATCCCACCGTCTATCAAAACCAGCATCATCGTCGATCGCACGCAGACCATCCGCGCCTCGCTGTCCGAGGTGCAGTTCACGCTGATCTTGTCAGTGTGCCTCGTGGTGATGGTGATTTTCCTGTTCCTGCGGAACGTGTGGGCCACGATCATTCCGTCGATCACCGTGCCGGTGGCGCTGATCTGCACCTTCGCGGTCATGTATTTGATGGATTACAGCCTGGATAATCTGTCGCTGATGGCGCTGACGATCGCGGTCGGGTTCGTCGTCGACGACGCCATTGTCATGCTGGAAAACATCTTCCGCCATATTGAGAACGGCATGCGGCCAATGGAGGCCGCGCTGAAAGGCGCCGGAGAAATCGGCTTCACCATCGTATCGATCAGTTGCTCGCTGATCGCGGTGTTTATCCCATTGCTGCTGATGGGCGGCATCGTCGGACGCCTGTTCCGTGAGTTCGCGATGACAGTGACGATCGCGGTCGTGGTCTCCGCGGTCGTGTCGCTGACGCTGACGCCGATGATGTGCTCGCGTTTCCTGCATCACCACGAGGGTGGCCACAATCTCTTCTACCGGATTATCGAAAGCTTCTTCACAGGGTTGATCAACGGCTACCGCCGCACTTTGGATATCGCGCTGCGGTTCCGTTTCATCACGCTGATGACCTTCCTGGCGACAATGGGACTGACCGTCTGGCTGTTCATCAACACGCCGAAAGGGTTTTTTCCGGCGCAGGACACCGGCGTCATGATCGCGACCACCCAGATGGCGGAGGATATTTCGTTCCAGCACATGGGTGAGATCCAACGCAAGCTCATCCAGGTGATCGCCGACGATCCCGATACGCAGGCCTATGCGTCGAACTGGGGCACCGCCATTTCCGGCTACACGCTGAACAATGGCCGCGTATTCATCGCGCTGAAGCCATGGGACCAACGGGTCGGCGGTTCCATTCAGAACTATATCGCGCGTAATCGCGTCAAACTGGCCAAAATCGAGGGTGGCCAGCTTTTCATGCAGTCCATTCCCGATGTCCGCGTCGGCGCCAAGATCTCGAAGACCGAGTTTCAGTACACCTTGCAGGACGCCGACCTGGATGAGTTGTTCGCCTGGGCGCCAAAGATATTGGCCAAACTGCAAAACCTGCCGATGCTGCGCGATGTCACCACCGACCAGCAGAACGGCGGCACCACCGCGACCATCGTGATCGACCGCGACAAGGCGGCGCGGTTCGGCATTCAGCCTCAGGTCATCGACGACACTCTGTACGATGCGTTCGGGCAACGGCAGATCACCCAGTATTTCTCGCAGGTAAACTCCTACCATCTGATTCTTGAGGTCATGCCCGGACAGGCGTCGGATATTGAAACGATCAACAAGCTGTACGTGAAGTCCAACACCGGTGCGACCGTGCCCTTGGGCTCATTCGTGAAGTGGACCACGGCGCCGGTACAACCGCTCTCGATCAGCCACCAGAGCATGTTCCCCGCGGTCACGCTCAGCTTCAATCTGGCGCAGGGCGCGGCTCTCGGCGACGCGGTCAAGGCGATCAACGGGGCGATGGCGGACATGCACACGCCGCTGTCGCTCGCCGCCTCCTTCTCGGGAACCGCGCAGGCGTTCCAGGAGTCGTTGAAAACCCAGCCCTACCTGATCGCCGCCGCGCTGATCACGGTTTATATCATCCTGGGGATTTTGTACGAGAGCTACATCCTGCCGATCACCATCCTTTCGACGCTGCCTTCAGCCGGCGTGGGGGCTTTGCTGATGTTGCGGGTCGCGGGCCTCGATCTGTCGGTGATCGCGATGATCGGCATGATCCTGCTGATCGGCATCGTGAAGAAGAACGGGATCATGATGGTCGACTTCGCCATCACCGCCGAGCGAACCCATGGCATGGATCCCGAGCAGGCTATTCGGCAGGCTTGTCTGCTGCGGTTCCGGCCGATCTTCATGACGACGATGGCGGCGCTGCTGTCAGGCCTTCCGCTGATGCTAAGCAGCGGCGCCGGGTCGGAACTGCGTAAGCCGCTTGGCTACGCGATGGTCGGCGGTCTGGCGTTGAGCCAGCTCCTGACGCTTTACACCACGCCGGTGGTGTATCTGTATATGTCGAAGTTGCAACGGCTGCTGTCGCGGCGGCCTGCCCGGATGCCGACGCTTGCCACGGCGATCGGCGATCCGGAGATCGCGGACTAAGGTGCCGCCCAACGATAAACGAATCGGCGAGACATCTACCTCTCACCGTCATGGCCCTCCCCCGACTTGATCGGGGGATCGTCCGGGCCACCTATCACAAGCACGGTGAGGCCGGCCGGGTCCCCCGGACAAGCCGGGGGATGACGTCCCTGGGAGGCGGCGCGACCCCCGCTTGAGGAACCGCGCCGCCAGCCCGCTTCCGTCCTTACTCCGCCGCGACGCCGGTTGACGTCTGCGCCAGGACCGCCCTCGCCTCACCGGCGACCAATGTGCCGTCGAAGAAGTTCGGGTTCTGCGTGCCCATCAGCTTCACAACGTTGCTGAACGTGAACGCCTCGAAGTCCTCGAGGTTCACGACCCCGTCCTCAACCAGTTCGAACGCTTCCTGTAACGGCTCGCGCATGTCGATCACGTCGAAGTGACCGATGTCCGAACTGTACAGCGCGTTCAGCTTGGCCTTGAACTTGTTGGTGTCGCCGAACGCGATGGCGATCGACGGATCGTCCGCCTCACATCCGAAGTAGTACGGCTTCGTGTAGAGATCGAGCCAGTCCGTCTTTTGCGTGATCTTGCACTTCGCGAAGTCGTCCAATTCCGTCAGCCCGCCGGTCGCGCGCATGTCCGGATCAGGCCAACCGTCGCGCTGTTTCAACTGCTCGGCGATGTCGTCATAGCCATACTTCTGCACCAGCTTCATCAGCAGCTCACGATCGAGCTTCTCCGGCTTCATGTTCTCCAGAGCGCGGATGTTGCGGCGCTCCCAGTGCTCGATCAGGTCGCCGAACAACTGCGCGCCCCAACCGGCGCCACCTTCCAGGAAGGCGAAGCGCAGTCCAGGGAAGCGGCGCGTGACACCGCCGAGGAACAGGCCTTTGGCGGCGGCATGGCCCGCATCGGCGAAGTGGCCGATATGGTTGTAGGTAAAGTTGGTCGGCGAATTGCGCAGCCCTTGATTGCTGCCGGTGCTGTGGAACGTCGGCGCGATCTTCACGTCCAGGCATTTCTGCCAAACCGGATCGTAGTCGTACTGGCTGTCGATGCCGAACACCTCATACCCGACGGCGAGGCGCTTCGTGTCCGGATCCGTGCCGGTGACCGACTCGACCGCGCGCGGGAAGGCGCTGCCGAACATGCCGACCTTCATGCCGAGTTGCTTCGTCACGAACTCCAGCTCTTCGATCGCCTCTTCCGGATGATGCATCGGAATGATCGCGGCCGGAGTCATGCGATCGGACAACTTCGAAAACATCTCCGATGTCACGACGTTGTAGCCGCGGATGACCGCGCGTCGAGCCTTGTCATCGGCGATGCGCGGGAAACGCAGGCCCGCGGTCGGGTAAATGATCCCAAAATCCGTCCCGAACTCGTCCAGCCGGTCATACAGCATCCTGGGCATGATCGCGGTGGCGCGGTCCAGAGTGTTGGAGGTCTGGCGGGTCCAGAAACCCGGCATGGCGAGACGCCGGCGCCGCCGGTCCTCCACTGACATGTTCAGCGCGACCCGGGTGGGAGCCATCGCCGCCAGAAAGCCCTCGGCGGCCACATCGCCGCCGACCTTGCGCAGCCGTTCCGCGAAGGCCGGGTCGTATTCGACCCAATGGCCGTCGCCGTCGATCACCGGATGGTTCAGGCCCGAGCGGATTTTGTCGGCCGCCTGATGTGCATGACCCGTCATTTGCCGTCCTCCCACTTGATGAAGTGAACTCTCAGTCCGTGTGGTTGGGAGGAAGCGCAGCACCAACCGCCGTGCGAGTCAAATCGGGAGGGTTGACAGGCCGATCTATAACGTACGCAGAAAGAACGCGAGGGTGATGCACGCGGTCAACACGACAACGAATCGACGCACCACGTTCGCCGGCAAAACGCGGGTCAGTCTGGCACCGAGATAACCGCCGATCACGCTGGCACCCAGCATGGACAGTGTCTCGGGCCAGCGGACCGCGCCGGCCGCGATGAACCACAGCACAGCGGCACCGTTGGTGGCGCTGGTCAGAAACACGCGCGCCGGCGCCATCGATTTGAGGTCCTCGGTGGCGTAGAGCAGACACCAGGCCGCCATCATCATCAGACCGACCGCGCCACCGAAATAGCCGCCGTAAATCGCGATGACGAACTGCACCACCGGCAGTGCTTTCGGCCCAACGTTGACGACCCGGCGCAACGCCAGTCCGGCGCGCGCGCCAAACGCGAAAGTCAATGTCGCCAGCAGCAACAACCACGGGATGACCACGTCGAACAAATGCGCCGGGGTGGCGAGCAACAGGATCGCGCCGGCGAATCCTCCGGCGATGCTGATCGGTGTCAGGACCGCCAGACGCATCGGACCGGAGCCGGCAAAGTCATGCCGGTAAGCGAATGAACTCGCCACGGTGCCGGGGAACAACGCGACGGTCGAGGATGCGTTGGCGATGACCGGCGGCAGGCCGGCCAGCACCATCGCGGGAAAGGTCACGAACGATCCACCGCCGGCGATCGCGTTCATCGCACCAGCGAGCAAGCCGGCGGCGGCGAGCAGTAGCAGCGTGATCATGCCGCCGGTTGTACCTGGAACCGTCAGGTCACGACAGTCGGCGGCGCGGATGCCTGGCATGCCGGAACCCAAGGCCATTTCTTGTCGCGGGTTGATCGAACCGCCCGCGCTTTCGCCAATGCCGCGACTGAGAATTACGAAATCCGCTCACGCCCAGGCGGTTATCTCGAGAGTTCTGTCACCGAAGCCAGGCGCCCGCCAGGTTACTCCCCCGCGGCCGACCCCGGCGACGGCGCAGCCACGGCGAGAATGGTCTCCTTTTCGGTTTCCGGAACGATGATGCGTGCCAGGAGCGCTTTCGTCAGGCCCGGTGCGGTGTATTTCGCGACCATGCTGGCGGCGAGGAACAGGTCGGCCAAAGGCGTCACGTGATTCCCAAGCACGACCCACGCCAAGGTAATGGTGCGCGTTCCACTGATCAGACCGGCGGTCAGCGCCGCTGTCCGCCCGTATCGCCAGAACAGGAGGGTTCCCCCGAGTTCCGCGCCGAACAAAAGCAAATAGGCCATCGCCACGAATTCGAGGCCCATGCCGGGTTGCGACAGCAAATGGGCTTGCATGCCCCGCATCGAGCCCATGCCGGCGAGGAACATCGCGAGCACGGCGATCCCGGTCATCGCTTCCGGATTTTCGCGGACAAAACCACCCGCGAGCCGTTTGGTCACGATCGCCGCGACACACGCACCACCGATCAGCAGCACCAGATGCAGACAGGTCGCGATGGGATCGATGTTGATCTGATAGCCACCCAGAAGCGTCGCCAGGGCGGGGATGTAGAACGGCGCGGCGGCGGTGCCCACGATCGTCGCCAACAGAGCGATCGGCGCATTCAGGCGAAGGATGGCGGCGAACGCGACGCAGGCCGGAGACGCCGGAACCAATGACCAGAACAACAACCCCTGCGCGAGGTCTGGTCCGGGATGGGTGACAGCGATGAAGATTATCATCAAAAATGGGATGCCGAACGTGGCCCAGAGCACCATCAGAACATTGCGTTTTACATTGGCGACTTCGCTTTTAAAGGATGCTCCATCGAACTTCAGAAAGGACCCGAATGTGAATATGAAGATCGCCACGGCGAGCCAGGGCCTGGCCAGGTCTGCCAGAAATGGCAGGGCCAGTCCGATAACCACCCCCAGAATAACAATCGCCGCGCCATGCTGTCCGGCTATCCGCAATAGTTGCTTCATCGCATTGACTCCCGATCGTAGCTGTTCGTTCCACGAATGGGCGAAGCCTCCGGCACCGCCAGGGTAGTCCACGCGACCTTTTCGGCGTCGTTTTCCCCACGGATGAGGCGACAGTATCAGGCAACCAGGCCTCGCGCAATGAACTGGCGGATCGCTGAAGAAGTCCCGATACGAAGCCAATTTCCCTGTTCTGACCTAAGACTTTGGAAGTTTTTGGATCTTTTTAGAACGCTTTCATCTGATCAATCGGGGCAGTAGACACCTTGATCGGTCTCCGGGCGGACTCATCCCGTCGCGAGCAGTCCGGGTAGCCGTGAAAGATTGTAAGCCGCCGCCTTGAATTGAAACATCCAACCCATGCGAGGCAGGCCGCGATACGGGGCTCGGTCCATGCAGCCAATATCCTTGATCCAGCCGTTGGCTTCCTCGATTCGCCCGGCCCGGGTTCATTGTCATCGCGAGCGTAACGAAGCAATCTCCATCAGATGAGGCAGGCAGATTGCTTCGCTACGCTCGCGATGACAACTTCTGGCGACCGGGTCACCCCGCCCCACCAAACACCCGTTCGAAAATTCGGTCCACGGCACGCGTGTGCGGTGCCGGATCGAACGCGTCATCCAGTTCGGCGGCGGAGACGCGGCCCATGACGTCCGGATCGGCGGCCAGGTTTTCGCGAAACGACCGGCCTCCCGGCGTGCCGAGTTTCGTCCACGTGGCCATCGCGCATCGTTGCGTGATCGCATAGGCATCTTCCCGGGAAATCCCCGATCGGGCAAGCGTCAACAATACTTCGCCGGAATAAACCACGCCGCCCAGACTATCGAGGTTGGCGCGCATCCGTTCCGGATACACAAGCAGCCGGTCCATCATCCCGGCCAGACGCATCAACGCGAAATCCAGCGTGACCGTCGCGTCGGGCCCGATCGCCCGCTCCACGCTGGAGTGGCTGATATCGCGTTCATGCCACAGCGTCACATTCTCCAGCGCCGGCACGACAGCGGAACGAACGATGCGGGCAAGACCGGTCAGATTCTCACTCAGCACCGGGTTCCGCTTATGCGGCATCGACGAGGAACCCTTTTGTCCCGGATGGAAGAATTCCTCCGCTTCACGGACCTCGCTGCGTTGCAGGTGGCGGACTTCGGTGGCCAGCCGCTCGATCCCGCTGGCGATCACGCCCAATGTCGCGAAAAACGCGGCATGGCGGTCGCGCGGAATGATCTGGGTGGAGATCGGTTCGGGCTTCAGGCCCAGTCGCGCGGCAACGAACTCTTCAACGGAAATATCGAGGTGAGCGAAGGTGCCCACCGCACCGCTGATCGCGCACACGGCGATTTCCTCACGCGCCGCCAGCAGACGGGTGCGGCCGCGATCGAACTCCGCGTAATGGCCGGCCAGCTTCAGCCCGAATGTCGTCGGTTCCGCATGAATGCCGTGACTGCGGCCGATGGTCGGCGTGTATTTGTGCTCGAACGCGCGCTTCTTCAGCGCCGCCAGCACGGCGTCCATGTCCTTCAGCAGCAACTCGGCGGCCTGGGTCAGTTGCACCGACAGGCAGGTGTCCAACACGTCGGAACTGGTCATGCCCAGGTGCACGAAACGGCTGTCGGGACCAACCGACTCGGCGAGCCAGGTCAGGAAGGCGATGACGTCATGGCGGGTCTCGGCCTCGATCGCGTCGATGCGGGCGATGTCGGCGGGACCGATGGCGGCGAGTTTTGGCGCTCCCTTGTCGCGGATGGTTCGCGCGGCCGACTCGGGGATGGCACCGGCGCGGGCCATGGCCTCGGCGGCAAGAGCCTCAATCTCGAACCAGATCCGGTAGCGGTTTTCCGGGGTCCAGATTCCAGCCATTTCCGGACGGCTGTAGCGCGGCACCATGCGGGCCCCCAGGGGGTGTGAAAATCGGGTGTGATTTCGGTGTGCGTGAGTTAACACGGATGCCGCATCAGCGTCGAGGATCGAGTGGATTTCGTGGGATGGGCGGCTGAACTGGGCGTGCTCGCCCAGGTGGTGATGATCGATGTGGCGCTGGCGGGCGACAACGCGGTCGTGGTGGGGATCGCCGTCGCCGGACTGCCCGCGCATCGCCGTCAGGCCGCGATCCTTCTGGGGATCGGCGGGGCGACCCTGTTACGCATCCTTCTCGGTACCGTGGCGCTCCGGCTGCTGGACATCATCGGGCTGACCCTGGCGGGCGGGTTGCTGCTGCTGTGGGTGTGCTGGCGGATGTATCGCGAACTGCGCGGCGCGTCGCACGGTGCGGGCGGCTCGGCGGCCGAGAAAACGTTACGCCAGGCGATGTGGCAGATCATCGCGGCGGATTTGTCGATGAGTCTCGACAATGTGCTGGCGGTGGCGGGGGCGGCGCATGGGCATCCATGGGTGCTGGTGACCGGGCTGCTGTTCTCGGTGGTGCTGATGGGCGCGGCCGCCACGGCGATCGCGCGGCTGCTGGACCGGTTCCGCTGGGTTGGATGGGTTGGGCTGCTGATCGTGCTGCACGTCGCGGTGCAGATGATCTGGACCGGCGGGTGGGGGGTGTTTGGAAGGTTGGGGTAGCAAGGACCCGCACCCTGACGCCGAGCATTCACGGCACCAACAACGCCATCGCCTCCCCCAACACCGTCCCCGTATCGATCGCATTCCACGCCTCGAAGGCGCGCGCCGCTCGTTCCGTCCCCAGAACAGGCTCCGCCAGTCCTCGAAACTTCGCGGCGACCTCATCATCGTCCATCGGGTTGGTGTTATCGCCGCGAGGATTGGTGATCTCGATCGACACGCGCCGGCCGGTGGCGGCAACCGCCTCGACCCGCATGACGATTTTCGCCGGATACAGTGCCTCGATCGCCGCGTCTTCACGTACGCTGATCTTCGCCATCAACGGCCGCAACGATGGATCGAGATACGCCGCCGGTTCGAACGACCCGAGCGAAATCGTGCCATCGACCAGCGCCCGGGCGAAAATGAACGGCAGGCTGTGATCGGCGGTTTCCCGCGTGTCGGGATCCCATTTCGCGGGCTCACTGCCGATTTCGTGCCACGCCGACCAATACGTCGCGATGTCGATGCTGGCGATATCGTCGACCGCCATTTCCTCACGCAACCGCGACGCGGCCCACACGCCCGCCTGCGCATTATATTCCACCGGCCAATACTTCAAACGGATCCAGGGGAATTTCCATTCGCCGCCGTCGACGCCAAACAGGTCGAGTTCGAATGGACCGGTGACCTGCTCCCACAATCCGTGGCGGCCCTCGAATGGCGCATCCGGCCCGGTCATGCCATCGGCGGCCAGCAGAGTCGCATACACCGCGTTGCGGACGGCGAACCCGGTGGCGGCGCCCTTCCAGGACGACAGCTTGCCGGCGCGCGTCGCTCGCATCGGCACATTCGCCACCGCGGTAATCGCGATCGCGTGAGCCAACCGATCCACTGGCAGCCCAAGCAGATTGCCAATCCCACAGGCCGTGGCGATGCCGATGACGTAACCCTGATCCCAGCCCTTCTCCCGCATCCGCGTGGGCGGGATCATCTGGAACGCGACCTCATACGCGGCGACCATCGCGGTCAGAAGGCGCTTGCCGTCCGCTCCGGTTGAGCCAGCCAACGCCAGCAACCCGCCCATCATGTCGGACGGATGCCCGGCGTGCCAGGCGTCGTTGAAGTCGAGGTAGCGGATCATCACCGTGTTGATGAACGCCGCTTCCTCTGCCGGAGCGGTCGTGGTGCCGCCGATAATGGCACCGGCGTGATGCAGCGGCACCGCGCCCTCGGCGATGCGGCGGCCGATGCGCGCCGCCTCGCAGTCGAAGCCGCCGAACGCGCAGCCCAGAGTATCGATCAGGCTGCGCCGCGCGTGATGCAAAATTCCGGCGGGGATCTGCTCATAGGTCAGCGACGCGGCGAACGAGGCGAGGCGCTGTGTCAGATTGTCCATGATATCCCCTTCGAAGTTACGCGCCGCGGGACGCCGGCGCGTCAACAGCGGACCGCACCGGTCCGAATCGCATCGGCATGACGATCACCGCGGCCAGAACGAACGACACGCCGCCGAAAATCATCGCCGCGTCGAAATTGTCCGTCATCGTGCGCAACCAACCGAACACGAACGGCCCCAGGAACCCACCGAAGTTACCCACACCATTGGCGATCGCCATACTGGGGCCCGCCGCGTCCTTCGGCACCGCGTCACCGACCATCACCCAAAACGTCGCGATGCGGCCGAACCAAAGCGCGATCGTCAGCGTGAAACACAGCAGCAGCACCGCCAGATGTCCCTCCCCAACCTGGGCGGCCACCAACATGGAAACACCCGCGAACAGCGTCGGCACCAGCATGTGCCATTTGCGTTCCTGCCACCGGTCAGAAGTGTAAGACAGCACCAACGCCATGACGATACTCGCCGCGTACGGAATCGCGCTGAGCAGTCCCGCCATGCCGATCGAACGTCCCGCCTCGACCAGCAGAGTCGGCATCCAGTACGACAGCCCCCACATCGCGGTCAGGCCCAGAAGGTTGTAGGCGGACAACAACAACACCGCGGGATGCCACATGACCCGGAACCAGTGATGCGAGGAAACCGGCGCATCCGCGGCCTCAACGTCCAGCGCGGCGATCAGCGAGGCTTTCTCGGCGGCCGGCATCCAGTCGACCTGGCGCGGATCGTCAGCGATGGCCCACCACCAGACCAGACACCACAGCAGCGCTGGCACGGCCGTGACAATGAACATCATGTGCCAGCCGAACGCGCCAACCGCGAAACCACACAGCGGATTTCCGATGGCGATGGCGATCGGCGTGCCCAACAGCACGAGGTTGGCGCGGGCGCGCTCGCCACGGGTGAACCAGGCGCGCATCAGCACAACGAATGTGGGCAGCGTGCCACCCTCCGAGATGCCGAGCAGGAACCGGTTGATGACCAATTGTGTTTCATTCTGCACCAACGCCGTCGAGGCCGACACGACCGCCCAACCGATGCCAAGGATCATCAGGGTGCGTTTGGCGCTCCAGGCCGAGGCGAGGCGTCCCACCGGTATCTGCAGCAGCAGATAACCCCAGAAAAACACGCCGGTGGCGAAACCGATCGCCGTGGCGTTGAGAGCGAGGTCCGCTCGCATGGCGGGAAACGCCAGCGCGATGTTGGAGCGGTCGATCTGCGACATGACCAGCATCATCAGCGCCACGCCCTGAATGCGGATCCACCGGTTGCGGTGTGGGGCGATCATCGGGTCAGGGGCGAGCCAAGGCGTCGCGGACAGGTTATACCAATCCGCCTCAACGTTGACACATGGCGCCGCCCCTTCGACGTCTTGGTCCGGCCTGACCGGACCATCCGCGGCAACACGATGTTGAGAGTGATGGTCCGGTCGATCCCCCGATCAAGTCGGGGGAGGACCATGACGGGCGCGGGAGAGTCAATGCCAACGCGGATTGGTATTAAAGGCATGCGAGACGCCATGGTTGAGATTCCCGAAGACGTGATTCAAATACGAATTCGACGTACGACTGTCTGAGCCGGGAGGTCAATCCTCTAACTCTCTCCTGGAGAGGCCGCGGAAGCGGAACGCCATCGGGTCAGTTTCCAGGTTGCCGAGCCCGGCGGCTCACGTTATCGCGCCGGCACCGGACCGAAGGAGCCACCGGATGGACAAATTCTCCCAGGACACACCGAGCAAAATTCCCGCTGTCACCATCGGCTTCTGGATCATCAAGATCGCCGCCACCACCCTGGGCGAAACCGGCGGCGACGCCGTTACGATGACTCTCGGTCTGGGCTATCTGATCGGCACCGCCATCTTCGCCTCAGTGTTTGTCATCGCGGTCAGCGCGCAGATCGCGGCGAAGCGGTTCCACCCGTACCTGTACTGGTTCGTGATCGTCGCCACCACGACAGCGGGCACGACGCTGGCCGATTTCTTCGATCGCTCGCTCGGCATCGGTTATGTCGGAGGATCGTCCGCGCTGTTCGTGCTGCTGATGGCGACGCTGGGACTTTGGTACTGGACGCTTGGATCCGTCTCGATCGACACCGTCATTTCCCCAAAAGTCGAGATATTCTACTGGGCCACCATCATGTTCTCCCAGACCCTGGGCACGGCACTTGGCGACTTCCTGGCCGACACCGGAGGCGCCGGGTACGCGGGTGGCGCGCTCGTCTTCGGTGGCGCGCTCGCCGTGGTCGCGGGATTGTATTTCTTCACCAGCGCATCGCGCACATTTCTGTTCTGGACCGCGTTCATCCTGACCCGGCCTCTGGGCGCGACGATCGGCGATCTGCTCGACAAGCCGGTTCAGGATGGCGGCCTCGCGCTTGGCCGGTTCGAGGCCTCGGGCGTCCTCGCGGTGGCGATCGTGGCGTTCATCTGGCTGATCCCGCAACGGGCGGGGCAACACCCCGGATCGAACGCCGGGCGCGGCGGGTGAGCACCGGCGTTGGCGGATCAGCCGCGTTCTCGCTGGTCCGCGAATCTCCGCGCATCGAACGCTGACCGCAATCCATCCAGCACGGCTTCACGCTCGGTATTCGCGGGCAACGCCGGTTGGATCTGGATATGGATGGTCCCGGCCCGCTTGCGGAAAGCGCGCCGTCCCCAGCATCGCCCCGAATCCGTCATCACCGGCACGACCGGCAACATGGTGCGCGACGCGAGGGCCGCGACGCCAGGCTGCAGTGGGAGTTGATCGCCGGGATCGGCACGGGTGCCCTCGGGGAAAATGATGATGTGGCGGCCTTCGGCCTTCGCCCGATCGCCACCACGCAGCAGCGCGCGCATCGCCGAACCGCCCGCCTCGCGATCGACCGTGATCATTCCCGCGGCTCGAATGCACCGGCCAAACAGCGGAATTTGACCAAGTTCCCGTTTCACGACGAAACACGCCGCCGGCGTCAGCGCGAGCCAGGCCAAAACGTCGAAGGTCGATTCGTGACGGGAGGCGATCAACACCGGCGGCGGCGGCAGATTCTCCAGCCCGAAGACCTGGAGTTGAATGCCGCAAATCACCCGCGCGGCCGCGATCTGCAGCCGGGCCCAGGCCCTGGCCCAGAGCCTGACCTGGCCCGGGGCGACCAGGCTCATTGCCGCGGCGGGTACGGTCAATAAGAAGGTGCTGCTGAAGAAGAAGAAATTGAACAGCGCGGATCGCAACATCGTCATGGCGGCGGCGGTCTCGTTCTCCTACCGCAACTGTGGTGCGTATTGCAGTCCACCCTTGGTCCACAGTTCGTTCTTGCCCCGGGCCAACCCCATCGGCGTGACGTTCCGGTCGTATATTTCCCCGTAATCGCCGACCTGCCGGATAATATTGGCGGCCCATTTGTTATCCAGGCCCATCTGGCTTCCCAGATTGCTTTCCAACCCCAACAGCCGCCGAATGTCCGGTATCTTCGTGTCCGCGAAACTGTCGACATTCTTGCTCGTCACGCCCAGAGACTCAGCGACCAGCGTGGCGAAATGCACCCAACGCACGATGTCGTACCACTTGTCATCGCCCTTGCGCACCATGGCACCGCTCGGCCCCAGGCCGATCGGCTCCGGCAGGATGGTCAACTCACTCGCTTTCGAACCCTGTGTGAAACGAAACCCGGCGACCTGCGAACTGTCGGTCGTATACCCGTCGCAACGTCCCGACAGGAACGCCTGACGAATTTCGCTCAGGTCGGCGATCAGCACTGGCGTGTATTTGATGTTCTCCGCCCGCGCCCAGTCGGCGAGGTCGAGTTCGGTGGTGGTGCCTGGCAGCACGCAGATTGTCGCGCCATTAAGATCCTTCACCGACTTCACGCCCGAGGCGGTCTTCACGATGATGCTGGTGCCGTCCCAGAAGTTCACGCCGGCGAACAGCAGGCCGAGGCTCGCTTCCCTCGTCAGCGACCAGCCGGTGTTGCGCACCAGCACGTCGATCTCACCGGATTGTAACGCGGTGAACCGGGTCTGAGCGGTCACCGGTACCCACTTCACCTTGTTCGCGTCGCCGAGCACCGCGGCGGCGATGGCGCGGCAATAATCGGCGTCGATGCCTCGCATCACACCGTTGCTGTCCAGCATCGAAAACCCGGGGATCTGGCCGCCGGTGCCGCACAGCAACTGGCCGCGGGCGTGCACCGCGTCAAGCGTCGCCGAGCCGCTGCCTTGCGCGAACGCGGACGCGGCGGTCATCAGCAGCACCACGATCGTCAGTAGGGCACACATTGGCCATCTACCGTCATGGCCCGGCGTGTCCGCATAGGCATCAGGATAAGCTCGGGACAGGGCGGAATTCTCCAAATACGTCATGGCCCGGCTTGTCCGGGCCACCTGAACCAGCACGTGCCGCGACGGGTGGCCCGGACAAGCCGGGCCATGACATGGGAGAGGGCAATAATCTCCTCCCGCCGTTCCGCTATCCTGATGCATATGCGGCGTGTCCGGGCCACCTGAACAAACACCATGCGGCGGCAGGTCCCCCGGACGATCCGGGGGATGACGTTGAAGGGAAGCGTCACGATCACGCGACGTTCTCGAGGCGTCGCCAGTGCGGGCATCGCCCGCGCGGCCCCATTTCATCGTGACGAGGCGCATCTAAGGGTTCCTTTGTCCTTGCGGCGACAGCATGCCATCCTCGCGACCTGTTCGCCAATGGCACGAAACCCGGAGTCAACATGGGACCGGAACTGACCGCGGTCGAAACGGACACGACCCCTCCCCCGCGCACCGACGTTGTCATCATCGGAGGCGGTATCGCCGGCGTCAGCACATTGCTCGCGCTGGCCGAACAAGGCGTCTCGTCGGTCCTGCTGGAAAAGGGCAAACTCGCCGGCGAGCAATCGTCCCGCAACTGGGGATTTTGCCGCACCCAGGGCCGCGACCTGGCCGAGGTGCCACTGGCGATCGAAAGCCTGCGCCAATGGGACCGCATGGCCACGCGTGTCGGCGCCGAGGTGGGATTTACCCGCGCCGGCGCCTGTTACCTCTGCGAAACGCCACGCGAGGTCGCCGCTTACGAGAAGTGGCTCGACGCCGCGCGCGAATGGCAGGTGCGCAGCCGGATCATCGGTCCGGACGAGGTGGAAAAACTCGCGCCAGGTTCCAGCCGCCGTTGGGCCGGCGCGCTTTACACCGACAACGACGGACGGGCGGAGCCGCAACTCGCGGTGCCTCTGATGGCCCAGGCGGCGCGTCGACTGGGCGCGGTTGTCGTGACGGGGTGCGCGGCGCGCGGATTCGAAACGAAAGCCGGGCGATTGAGCGCCGTGGTGACCGAGCGCGGCACGATCGATTGCAACGCCGCGGTGTTGGCCGGTGGCGCGTGGTCGAGGCTGTTCTGCGGCAACATGGGGATCGATTTTCCGCAACTGAAAATCCTCGGTTCGGTGATGCGCACCGAGCCGCTGAACGGGCCACCCGAACTCGCCGTCGCCGGCCCGGATTTCGCGTTTCGTAAGCGTAAGGACGGCGGCTACACGGTCGCGCGGCGCAACAAGTACGAGGCATTCATCGTGCCGGACAGTTTCCGCTTGCTGCCTCGGTTTTTCGGCGCCGCGATCCGCAACCGGCACGAATACCGCCTGCGCCTGATTGGCCGTTTCCGCGAGGAAGCGCGCATCCCTCGTCGTTGGGCGATGGACGAAGCCAGCCCGTTCGAGGCGACCCGTATCCTCGATCCCGAACCTAATCCAGCGATTGTCGAAGAGAGCCGGAAGAACCTGGTTCGCGCGTTCCCCGCCTTCGCTTCCGCGCGGATCGCGCAGTCCTGGGGCGGCCTGATCGATTCGACGCCGGATTCAGTCCCCGTGATCGGGCCGGTGAACGCGGTGCCCGGGTTTTTCCTGATGAGCGGATTTTCTGGGCACGGGTTTGGCATCGGGCCGGGGGCCGGACGGCTGATGGCTGAACTGGTGACAGGCGCGACGCCGGTCGTGGATCCGGCACCGTTCCGGTTTGAGCGGTTCACTGGCGACAGCGTAAAGGCGGCAGCTTGACCAACGTGTATATACAAATTACATTCACAAAATGTGATTTCAGGAGACCTCCATGGCGGGCGCCAACCAGCTCCCCAAAGAGACGACGTTCAACTTCAGGCTCGACCCGGAACTGAAGTTGGAATTCACCGCGGCGGCCGATGCGGACCATCAACCCGCCGCCGAGGTCTTGCGCCGTTTCATGCGATCGTACGTCGAGCAAAAGCGGCGACGCGCGTTTGAGGCCGAAGCCCACCGTCAGTCGCTCGCGATCGCCGCCCGCGCCGCCGATCGGAAGTCAGACGAACGTGCGGCGATGGAGGAACTGGACGCCGAATTGGAACGTGACGCGTTCTCGGCCGAGTGGAAGGCGTGAGGCGCGGCGACCTGGTGACGGTCGCGATCGGCGGCGATTACGGCAAGCCGCGGCCGGCTCTGGTCATTCAGGCCGATGTCTTCGCGGGATTGCCCTCCGTGACGGTGCTGCGCCTGACCAGCGAAATTCACGCCGAACACCTGGTTCGCGTTACCGTATCGCCCACGCCGGAAAATGGATTACGCGCGCCATCGCAGATCATGATCGACAAGGCAGTGACAATCCCGCGTGTGCGGATTGGAAGAGTTATTGGACACCTTGATGACGCGCTAATGCGGACGGTCGGGCAGGCGTTGGCCGCGTTTTTTGGGCTGGACACGACTGCGATGGAATCGGGCGGGGCGTGACATCGCGTCAAAGTGCGTTCAGGCTCGGCGATTGAAACGCGGCGGGAGGACCCCATGGACACAATGACCGAAGACACGCGCCTACCAGCGGATATCGACTCGCAACCACTGGTGCGTGCCGCCGCCGCGTTGCAACCAATGATCCGCGACTGTCACGACGAGATCGAGCGCGAGCAGCGCATGCCGAAAGCCCTCGTCGAGAAAATGAAGGAAGCCGGCTTCTACCGCATGGTGATCCCGCGTTCCCTGGGCGGCCTGCAGGTCGACCCGTTGACCTACACCCGCGTCGTCGAACTGCTGGCCGAGGGCGCCGGTTCAGTCGGCTGGAACCTCGCCAACAACAGCATCGGCCAGTTGGTCACCCTCGGCCTGCCGGATGAAGGCGTGCACGAAATCCACGGCCAGGGCACCCCGTCCATCATGGCCGGCACAGCGGTGCAAGGCGGTGGTCAGGCGGTAGAGGTTGACGGAGGCTACCGCGTCACCGGTCATTGGACTTTCGGCAGCGGCTGCATGGAAAGCTCCTGGATGCTGGGCAGTTTCCAGATCCTCGACGGAGACAAGCCGCGCACCCGCCCCGACGGCGGTTCACAATACTGGCGCGGCGTGTTTCCGAAGTCGGAGGCGACGATCATCCCCGGCAGTTGGGACGTCGCCGGTCTGCGCGGCACCGGCAGCTTCGACTGGACGGTGAAGGACGTCTTCTTGCCGGAGCGGCGGACCTGCCCGCATGTCGGCGTCCCGCTCGACAATCAGTGGTCGCGCTGGCCCGGCCTGACCTACGCCTTGCCGAGCCAGTGCTGGGTCGGACCGCATCACAGTTCCGTGATCACCGGCATCGCGCGCGCCGGAATCGAAGCGCTGATCGTTCTGGCCAACGAGAAGACGCCGCGTGGCCGCGACTTCCGGTTGCGCGACAATCCCCAGGTGCAGGACGACGTCGGCCGGGCGGATTCAATCCTGAACGCCGGCCGATTCTATCGCAGCGCGATGATCGCCGAAATATGGAACACGATCGCCGCCGGTGGCGAAACGACAATGGAACAACGCGCCCGTTGCCGGTTGGCCTCGACCTACGCCGCCGACTGCGCACGTGACGCGATGGAGTTGATGTACCGGCACGGTGGCAGCACATCATTCAAGCGCGAGAGCCGGCTGGCCGAGTGCTGGCGCGATCTGCACGTCGTCGGTCAGACGGTCACGATCGGCGCCGAGTGGTACCCCATCGCCGGCCGCGCGCTGCTTGGTATGGAGCCGGGGTCGCGGCTGCGGTAGCGAAGCGAGCGGTCCGCCGATCGTTTCGAATTCCCAAGCGAGGCCGGATCAAACCACGGGCGATATCATGCGACGCAGAACCCTTCTGGCCGGCCCTGGCTCAGCCATGATCCTGGCGGCGTTCATACCGGCCGCATGGGCCGCCGACGCGCCCAGGGACATCATCGAGACACTCTACAGCCAGGCAGAAGCGAAGAAGGGCGGATGGGATTCACCTTTGCTGAAATCCTCCGTCCGAGGCCACGTCTTTTCGAAGGCATTGCTGCGGGCGTGGAATGCCGCCGACGCCCGCAACCGCAAAGGCGACGTGGGGTGGCTGGATTTCGACATCATGTCGAACTCACAAGACCCGAGCGTCAACGGGCTGCGTATCAACGTTGCCGGCGCGAGCGCCACGAGCAGCATGGTCGCCGCCGCGTTCCGGTTCGATACCGATCCGAAAAGCGAGGTGACCCGGGTGTTCTATGATTTCGTGCTGGAGGATGGCACCTGGAAGATTGACGACATTCGCGGCGGTACCGGCGGCGACCAATGGTCGGTCCGAAAAATGGCCCAGGACGCGGTAGCGCCAAAACGTTAGAGATACGGGACGATATCGGCCGGGACGCGGCCTGGTATTCCCGGCCGGACATTTCGGGTACTCTACCCTCGCCACGAAAAGCGGCGGGAGAGGCATCCGAGGCGGATCGTCGACGTCGCGGACCAAACCCAGCTTCTGACAGCGAAAAACATAACCAGGAGAACGACCATGCCGCTGAAAATCGAACGGTTTCAGCCCGAGGGAATGAACGTCAGACTATCCAACGGGCAGCCTTCTTATTCGCACGTCGTGACGGTCAGCGGCACCGGCAAGTTGGTGTATACCGCTGGCCAACTGGCTCGCGATATCGACGGCAATTGCGTTGGCAAGGGCGACATGCGCGCCCAAATGGAACAAACATTTCTCAATCTCGACAAGTGCCTCAAAGCCGCAGGCGCCACCTGGGCTGACGTGATCAAGACCAACACGTTCGTCACCGACTTCGACGAGTTCCAGAAGTGCGGCGATGTGCGGATGCGTTACCTCGGCGTGGCGACCCCGACCAGCACGACGGTTGGCGTCACTCGCCTCGCCGGTCCGGATTTCATGGTCGAGATCGAGGCGGTCGCCGTCGTCAATTCGTAACGTCATCACGAAAATTTCCTGGACCTCGGCGGCAGTTCGCGCTTTTTGGAGACCTCGGGCAGCTCAAGGCCCCCTTCACCACCACGGCGAGACCGCGCCTGTCTCCGCCCATCCGAATCCAGCCGGCTAACCCTGACAAAGTCCGCCAGGGCGCCTATGTTCCTTCCAACCCAGGAACAGGAGGACACGCCGATGCTGAACCCGCTCTCTCCCCTGCCGCTGAAAGACCCCACACTCTTCCGCCAGGCCAACTACCTCGACGGCAAATGGGTCGAAGCGGACAAAGGCGAGACCATCGTGGTAAAGAACCCAGCCACGTTCGAGGCGATCGGCGAAGTTCCCGCCATGGGCACCGCCGAAACCCGCCGCGCCATCGAGGCCGCGAACCGCGCCTTCCCCGCCTGGCGCGCGATGCTGGCCAAGGAACGCCGCGCCATCCTACGCAAACTCTCCGATCTGATGTTGGCCAACACCGACGACCTCGGCGTTATCATGACCGCCGAGCAGGGGAAACCACTGTCAGAGTCCAAAGGCGAGATCGCCTATGCCGCCAGCTTCATCGAATGGTTCGCCGATGAAGCATTGCGGCTCTACGGCGACACCATCCCGCAGAACGCCAAAGGCCGCCGCATCCTGGTGCTGAAGGAGCCGATCGGCGTGTTCGCCGCGATCACGCCGTGGAACTTCCCCTCCGCCATGATCACCCGCAAAGCCGGCCCTGGTTGGGCGGCCGGCTGCACCGGCGTCATCCGGCCGGCGAGCCAGACGCCATTCTCCGCACTTGCATTGGCGGTGCTGGCGGAACGTGCGGGCATGCCACCCGGCGTGTGTAACGTGCTGACCGGACCTTCGGGTGCGATGGGCGCCGAGCTGACCAGCAACAAGTTAGTTCGCAAGTTGTCGTTCACCGGCTCGACCGAGGTGGGTGCCAAACTGCTCGCCCAGTGCGCGGCGACGATCAAAAAGACGAGTATGGAACTGGGCGGCAATGCGCCGTTCATCGTGTTCGACGACGCCGATCTGGACGCCGCGGTGCAAGGCGCGATGGCCAGCAAATACCGCAACACCGGCCAGACCTGCGTCTGCGCCAACCGTCTGCTGGTGCAGGACGGCGTCTACGACGCGTTCGCCGCGAAGTTGAAAGCGGCGGTGGAGGCGATGAAAGTCGGTAACGGCATGGAAGCCGGCGTCAGCCAGGGGCCGCTGATCAACGCCGACGCCCTCGCCAAGGTCGAGGAGCATATCGGCGACGCGGTCAAACGCGGCGCTTCCATCGTCACGGGTGGGCATCGTCACGCCCTCGGCGGCAATTTCTTCGAACCGACGATATTGGCGAATGTGCCGACGGATGCGCTGATCTTTCACGAAGAAACCTTCGGTCCGGTCGCGCCATTGTTCCGCTTCAAAACCGAAGAAGAGGCGATCAAGCTGGCCAACGATACCGATTTCGGTCTGGCATCGTATTTTTACGCCCGCGATATGGGCCGCATCTTCCGCGTCGCCGAAGCGCTGGAATACGGCATCGTCGGCATCAACGAAGGCATCATCTCGACAGCGGAAGCTCCGTTCGGCGGCGTGAAGCAGTCGGGACTGGGGCGGGAAGGATCAAAATACGGCATAGAGGACTACCTGGAGGTGAAGTACCTGGCGCTGGGTGGCATCGGGACCTGACAGCCACGGGTGTTGTGGCTTGCGTTGTGTGACAAATTGTCTCACTCTGCGCACATTGCTCCAGGACCATGACAATGCCACACGACAACGACCTCGGCGCCCCCACCTCCATCGGCGCCGCCCTGATGGAAGAGGCGCGTCAGGCCGGACTCCTCTACGACAAGACCGAGCACGTCAGCTTCCGCGCGCCCAGGGCACTGGTCGAGGCCGCGAAACGGGAAACCGGTCTGCGATCGACCACCGAACTCGGACTCGCCGCGCTGGCGATACTGGCGCGCCCGGACCCGGTGGCGGCCGCGATGCGCCGGACCCGTGGCTCGCTCGGTCCGTCGCATACGCTTGAGTATTGACCTGGAAGCACTGCTACGGTGCGGCAAGCCGGAGAAACGGCGCGGCCAACTGGCGCCGCGGCCGATCGACCAATTGATCGCGGCGGCGTCCGTCGCCAGCAGTGCGCGTATGGCGCTGGTCCCGGACACCAATGTCTACATCAGGAACATGAGCGGCACCCTGCCCGCCGCCGTCGCTGTCCTGCTGGACAACGCGCTGCAATGGCACTGTTCGGTCTGTATCGCCGAGATCACCACCGGCATCGCGCATTATGATCCCTCCGCGAGCAACTGGCGTCGCGTGCGGCGACAATACGGCATCCTGCTGGGGGCGATTCCGGACACGCGACTGCTGGTACCGGACGCGGAGACGTGGCACCTCGCCGGAATCATTTCCGGCACGCTTTCGCGCACCCAAGATTATCAGCCGCATCAGCGCAAGGAATGCCTGAACGACGCGCTGATTTATCTGACGGCGGCGAAGCAGGGACTTCCGGTGGTGACCGCCAACCGGGTGGAGTTCGACATGATCCAGCAAATCGTCCCCGGTGGGACGTTTCTGCACTTCTGACGAAGCGGAAGGAGCGTGATGGTCATGAAACACGCGGTGCTGTGCATTGGTCTGGCGATTCTCACCAGTCACGCGTTCGCACAAAATGAGGCGCAAACCTGTGGCGTGCCAGCCGGCAACTTGGCTGCGGCCGGGCGATCTGCGGCCGTGACGTCTATTGGGTCTGCCGTTATTCGCCGGCCGGCAACGTCGATGATGAATATCGCGCGAATGTTTCGCCGGTTTGCCGATAAAATTTCCCCGAGGCGAACACCGTCTGTCCGGCGCGTGACTGTTCAATCAGGCCGGACCCGGCGCCCCTGTCATTGCGAGCGAAGCGAAGCAATCTCCATCAGAGGTGACATGGAGATTGCTTCGTCGCTACGTTTCTCGCAATGACACTGGGGGCGCGTCAGACTACACTCCAGCCTCCACCTGCTGACGCAGCGACCGTGCCGCCGCGACCATGTGCTCCAGCGCGGGCCTCACCTCTTCCCATTTTCGTGTCTTCAGGCCGCAATCCGGATTGACCCAGATCTGCCAATCCTCCAGCCGCCGCCTCGCCAGTTCCAACAAGGCCGTCATCTCCTGGGCGTCCGGCACACGAGGGCTGTGAATGTCCCAGACACCCGGTCCGATCTCCGCCGGATAACCGGCATGACCCGCGCCAGGCTGAAAAGCGTCCAGCAGTTCCATCCGGCTGCGTGTCGTTTCAATCGAGATCGCGTCCGCGTCCATCTTAGCGATCGCGGCCATGATGTCGTTGAACTCGGAGTAGCACATGTGGGTGTGAATGCTGGTCGAATCCGCCACCGAACTGGTCGCCAGCCGAAAACACGCGACAGCCCGGTCAAGATAAACAGCCCAGTCGGAGCGGCGTAATGGGAGACCTTCGCGAAACGCGGGTTCGTCAACCTGAATGATGCCGATGCCGGCGGCTTCCAGTTCCGTCACCTCGTCACGAATGGCCAGAGCGATCTGGCGGCAAACCTGATCGCGCGCGATGTCGTCGCGGACGAACGACCATTGCAGCATGGTCACCGGGCCCGTCAGCATGCCTTTCACCGGACGCGCGGTGCGCGATTGCGCGTAGCCGGACCAGCGAACCGTCATGGGCGCGGGCCGCGAAACGTCGCCCCAGATGATCGGCGGCGCCACGCAGCGGCTGCCGTAGGACTGCACCCAGCCGTGTTGGGTGAAGGCGTAGCCACTCAGTTGCTCACCGAAATATTTGACCATGTCGTTGCGTTCGAACTCGCCATGCACCAGCACGTCGATTCCAAGGTCTTCCTGCCATCGGATCGCCTCGTCGATCCAGGCTTCAACACGCTTTTCGTACTCCGCGACGCTGATCGCCGCGCGCGCCACGTCGGCACGCGCATGTCGAACCTCCGCCGTCTGGGGAAAGGATCCAATCGTCGTCGTTGGAAACAGCGGCAACGCCAGCCGGGCCCGTTGCGCGGCCCGGCGTTTCGGATAGTCGCCGTCTCGCCGCATCATCTCGGGACTGATACCGGCCAGACGGTTCTTAACTTCCGGCCGATGCACCAGCGAACTGTCCCGCCGCGACCGAACGACGGCGTCACTCGCCTCCAATTGCTTAGCGATCGCCGCCTCGCCTTCGTTCAGGCCGCGCGTCAACAGCGCGACCTCCGCGAGTTTCTGCGTGGCGAAGGCCAGCCACGCCTTCACGCCGGCATCCAGTTTGGTTTCCTGTTCAACATCCACCGGCACGTGCAGCAGACTGCATGATGGTGACACGATCAGGCGGCGATTGCTCCGCGCATCGGCGACGCGGCGAAGTGTCTCGAACGCCGCGCGAAGATCGGTCCGCCAGACGTTGCGCCCGTCGATGACACCAAGCGATAGCCACCGCTGTTCCGGGATCGTTTCGAGCATCGCATCCAGTTCGTCGCCGCCTCGGGTAAGGTCCACGTGCAGGCCGGACACCGGCAACTCGCCGGCGGTGGCGAGATTGTCGCCCAGTGGACCAAAATAACTGGCGAGCAAAATGTCCGGCGCCGGCTCTGATGCGAACGCGTCATAGGCGCGTGCGAAAGCCAGCCGGGCCTTCTCCGGCAGATCGAGTGCCAGAACCGGCTCATCGATTTGCACCCACGCGACCCCGGCCTCGGCCAGTTCCCGCAGCACCTGGCGATACACCGGCAGCAGCCCGCTCAGCAGATCGAGCGGATCGCTCCCGTCCGTTGTTTTCGAAAGCAGAAGAAAACTGACCGGCCCCAGCAACACCGGCCGGGTGCGAACTGTGAGGGCCATCGCCTCCCGGTACAATTCCAGTGGGCGGTTGGCGGTCAGCGTGAAGCGCTGGCCCGTGGCGAGCCGCGGCACGAGATAGTGGTAGTTCGTATCGAACCACTTGGTCATTTCCAACGCCGGCTGATTGACGGCGATGCCGGCGGCGCGCTCGGCTTCCGTGTCACGCGATCCGCGCGCGAGGGCGAAGTAGGTGGGCAACGAAACCGGTCCGTCCGTCCAGCCGTAGCCTGGCGGGATCGCTCCCAGCATGCAGGCGGTGTCGAGCACGTGGTCGTAAAGCGAGAAATCGCCCGACGGCACGTGACCGATGCCCAGACCGGCCTGGCATTTCCAGTGCCGCGCCCGCAACGATCTGGCGGCGTCTTCCAGGCCGTTGGCGTTGAGGTCGCCGGACCAGAATTGTTCCAGCGCCCGCTTCAGTTCACGCCGGCGCCCGATGCGCGGGAAGCCGAGATTGCCCGCGACGGTCATGCGCGCCTCCCATCCGAGAGCGCCGCGTCAACGTGCATGTCGAGAAGATCGGTCATCGTCATCGTCTCCAGCCCCTGGTGCACCCCGCCCAGTGGAAGTGGTTCGCGCGACGACGGCAGGTCTCCTGGCTCGCGGCTCACGAGGGCGGGGTTCGACCCGCCGCTCTTCGCCGTTGCCCCGGTCTTCCCGAACCTTCCGGTTCAGTGACCCGCCTCACCAAGAATGGGAGGCGGAGGAGCAGCGGCTCGCCGCTGACAGTTGCGGGGGCAGCCGCCGACTTGTCCCCGGACCTGTCGGCCCAGCCGGGACGCACGGCGTTCCCTTTTCACCCGCTCGCGCGGGACCATCGACACATAAGGATGTCTTTATATGATGACGGCCGACGAGTCCAGCGCCATGGTGCGCGCCCGAAGCGCGAACGCGGCCGGTAAGAATCTCATCCGGGGAACGCCTCGTTCCACCAAAGAGCCGCTGGCCGGTGATCTGGCGATACCATGTGCCCAGGTGGTTAAACCGTATAAATTCCGATGTGCGGGCGGCCTCGCTAACCACCAGCCTTCCGCCGTGCCCGGCGCGCCGCGCGGGCAAGCAACATCCGGTCGTGAACCAGACTGAGGATCTCAACCGTTCCGTCCAGGGTCATACGGTAACGACCAGATGGCGGGGTTCAGCGACCCTGGCTGCCGGCTCGACAAGGCGACGGACCGAACGCAGGTGGTATGTCCGCGGGCCGGCGACCCGGGGAATTTCTCGCGAGCCCACCAGGTCCGGGCGATCTCCAATCTCGGCCATCGCCGCGAGGATCAGGCGATGATATCGGGCCGCCGCGTCAATGCCCCAACGGCGGGCGCTCTCGAAGAGAATCTCATCGATGCGACTGGCGGCCCGCCCTACGAGGCGGTAGGGCACTACGGTTTTTCAGCGGCAAGCCGGTTCCGCAAGCGATCCATTGTCCGCTCATGCAGGTCCTCGCTGTCCTCGAGCGAAGTGATGATCACATAGCGGCCGGCTTCGGCGTCCGCGATGCCGGCTTGTGCCTCGGAGACGATTTCGTCCTCCGCGGCGAGGTCCTCGGCGAAGCGGCGAGCAGCTTCAATGAGAAATGCTGACTCGCTCGCGATCCCGCCCTCGGCGACCTGGCGATCGATGATCGTTACGAGTTCCTCCGGCAAATGAACCTGGATCACGCCCATGAAGCCATCCTCCGGGATCAGGTATAGCAGAAAGCGAGTAGCCTGGCACATGTGTTACCAAAATCCACGCCTGTGCCGGCAGCCTTCCCAATCGGCATTCCCCGCGCGATGCTGGCCGCTGACCGTCCACGAGGCCCCACCATGACGCAACCGAACTGGCGCGACCGCGCCGGCACGACCTTCCAGTGCGAAAAGCAGCCCGCCACGGGGCGCCGAGGCATGGTCGTCACCAACCACCCGCTCGCCTCGGCCGCCGGAGCCGAAATGATCGCCGCCGGCGGCAACGCCATCGATGCCGCGATCGCCGCGTTCTTCACCCTGTCCGTCGTCGAGCCGATGATGACTGGCGTGTTGGGCGGCGGCATGGCGCATATCCGCCTCGCCAGCGGCGACCATGTCGTGATCGACAACCAGAGCATGGCCCCGCTCGCCACTGGGCCGGCGACCTACACGCCCGATCCAAAAGCCGCGCCTGGCAACATGGACTCGATCGGACGCAAGAACGCGGTTGGCCCCACCTCGGTCGCCACGCCGGGCAATCTGATGGGGTGGTGCGAGGCGCTGGACCGCTTCGGCACGTTTTCTCGCGCCGATGTGATGGAGCCGGCGATTCGGCACGCCTCGCGCGGGTTCCGAGTAACGCCGTATTTGCACGAGTGTGTCGCCGACGCCGCCGACGACATGGCACGCGATCCCGAGATCGCGCGGCTGTATCTGCCGGGAGGGTCGCCGATCGCGGCCGGCGCACGGCTGGTCACCGGGGATTATGCCGAGACTTTGCGCTCGATCGCGCGGGAGGGGCCGTCGATCCTGTACAGCGGCTCTCTGGGCCAGGTTTACACCGATCATATGGCGAAATCCGGTGGCTACATCACTCAGGAGGATCTCGCGGCGTGCCACACCGTCGCGCGGGAAGCGATCCGCGGGACTTACCGCGGCTTCGAGATCACCGGTCCGCCACCGCCATCGTCCGGACCGCTGCACATTGTGCAAATGCTGAACATTCTGGAAGGTTACGATATCGGAGCGCTTGGTTTCGGCTCCCCCGACACAGTACATTTGCTGGCCGAGGCACTGAAGATCGCATTCGCCGATCGCGCCGCCGCGACCGCTGACCCGGCCTTCGTCAAGGTGCCGGTGGAGAAGTTGCTCGACAAGGCCTATGCCGCCGACCGGCGCGGCCGGATCGATATGCGCAAAGCCCAGGGGTGGAGCGCGGAAGTGGCGCCGGGGGATGGCGGATCGCATACCACGCATCTGACGGCCGCGGACGGAATGGGCAACATCGTCGCCAGCACGCAGACCATCAACAGCCTGTTTGGCGCGCGTTATATCGTTCCGGGCACCGGCATGATCCCGAACAACTACATGTTCGTGTTCGACCCGAGGCCGGGACTGACGAATTCGATTGCGCCGGGTAAGCGGATCACATCGTCGATGTCGCCGGTGATCGTGCTGCGCGACGGCAAGCCGGTCTTCGCGCTCGGTCTGCCTGGCGGGCTGCGGATTTTCCCTTCCGTCATGCAGGCTTTGGTCAATCTGATCGATCATGGAATGAGTGTGCAGGAAGCGGTCGAGGCTCCGCGGGTCTGGACGCAAGGCCACGCGTTGGAACTGGAGGCGGCGTTTCCGTCCGCCGTGTCCCAGGACCTGGCGGATCGCGGTCATCCCGTCGTCACGGTGGGCAACGTCGCGGGCGGCATGAGCGCGATCCGGTTCGGCGAGGATGGGATGATGGAAGGCGCCGCCTGCTGGCGAGCCGACGGCACACCGATCGGTGTCGGTGGTGGGCTGGCTCGAAAGGGCGTGCGATTCAGGCCGGAGGCGACGAAGGGGTGATGGGTGTGCCCTCGCACACCAGCATCAACGGGGAATGGCTTCAGGCGGTTCTTTTGAATTGGCCTCGGCGTTTCATCTCGGCTCGCCGCTGCGCCCGGCTGCCGGTCAACGGCGGATAGCCGGTCGCGGCAGGCGGGGCGGAGGGCGAGGGCGACAGGGCCTCGCTGAGCGTCTGTCTCGCCTGTTCGGCGGCGGCGGGAGTCAGCGTGTCCGCGTTCCGCAGCGTCGCCAGGGTGTCGCCATAGGCGGACATGAGTTTGGCCATCGCGGCGTCGTACCCGAGATTTGCCTGGACGGGTTCGGCCGCCGCCCGATCGACGGTTGGCGGGGCCAGGGACTCTTTGCGCGCGATCCGCAGTTCTCGTGCCAGTTGGAGGACGATTTTCGTCTGCGCCACGCTGACCATGCGCGCTTTCGCGGCCTCGGCCGGGGTCAGGGTCAGACACGCGAGGTCGCGGAACCCGTCCATGATGGTGAGGTGGTGGCCCAGGATGAGGGTGACGAGGATGGATTGGGCGGGATCGGCGGGCTGGAATTCCGAGACGCCGCGGACGACGGTCTGAAAGCGGGCGGTGCGCTCGTCCTCCAGGAGATCGGGGGAGGCTGAAAGGGCGGCGGCGGCCAGGGTCACGATGGTGTCGCTGGCGGGTTGGAGGGTTTCGGACATGGGAGCCTCGGAGCGGTGGTTGGTTTTGTTAGTTTTATTGTTATTATTATTAACCCTTCCGCGTCAAGGGGACTTTGACGGCCATGATTGACGGGCCGCGGTAAACGAGGGTCGTGACGATGGGATATGCGGCAATTCCTTCAGGGTGGGCCGCCGGCCGCTGCGATCGAACGGGCTCACCTGCGCGTTGGCGCGACTCTCACTGGAATCTCGGTGGCTGATCGGAATGATTCCGGCGCCAGTATCCGCGTCAGAACAATAAACCGTCAGAACGGATCCATGGCTGCCCGGTTAAGCAGTGGCCGAATCCTGGCGGCGATACTGACCGGCTGCTGTCTCTCGTCATGGCCACCCGCGAGGCGGCCATCCACGTCTTTGGATCGACGAGTACAGAGGTGGATGGCTGGCTGCCCGTCCCGAAACATGTATTCCGGCGATAAGTGTCTGTACGGAATCATCCTGCCGAAAACAGGGGAGAATTGTGATCTCATTGGTATCCCCCCGGACCGGAACAGGGTCCAAGAGCATCCGCGTGTATCTTCGTACATCCCTTTTTTTATCTGCGCTAAATTTCTTATCGAAGGGCAATCGATGACGTCTGGCGTAGCAAAGGATTTTAACGCAAATAAGAAAAGGGATGTACGCGGAACACGCAGATGGAGTCATCGTGGTTCAAACCGCTCCAGTCTCGCTCAACGTCTCGCTGCCAGAACAAATGGTTTCGGACAGTCACCTGGGCCTTGAGTGGGACCCGGCGCGGTTCGAACCGCTTCGATCTGTTCGCGTGTATCCTCGTACATCCGTTTTCTTATTCGCGGCATTATGTAGCAGTCGCCACCAACGCATCTCGATCTCCTGGCGGGTTCTTAACCCAACAGGCCCGGGCGCTTTCCGATGAAGGATGCGAGTCGGCACCAATCTTCCGGAGCTTCGAGAGGCTGATGACGCGCTGACCGTTCTTGCCAGGCTTTCCAGCATTTGCCCATGCGGGTGCGCCGGGGCCATCATAAACGATTTCAGCCTCCTCTGGTGATACGATACGGAGAACAACAAGGCGGATGCTCTCGTCGTACATCGCGACGCGATTGCCGCCCGTCATCTTGATTTGCACATCACCGCCCGCGTCGTAAGCGTCATGGCCCGCACGAGACATCGGATATAGCGTCAGACCCAAGGCTTCGGCTGCGACAACCTCGCCGATCGAACCAATAAGGTGTCCATCGGGCGTGAACTTGCGTTGGTGAAGGGCTTCAAGCTCCTTCACGGCCCGAAAAATCACTGCGACCGGCTCCGGTAGTTTGATTTTGATCATGATCTCCAGCCGGGCCATGGAATACAATCGTCTGCTCATCGTGGTCGAAAAATACTAGGCGCAGTCCGACTTTCGAGGTATTAGGCTCTCATGAGTGACAGACCCACTACAGAAGTGCTGGATTTCCTGCGGGAACAATTCGCGCGGCTTCATACCAAACTCGACTTGCTGACTGCGGCGCAGCTCGACCACTCCAGCCGGGTCAGTTCTCTCGAAGCTCAGGTCGCGCTTTTGCACGGCGACTTCGCCAATCAATCGATGCGAATCGACCGGATCGAGAATCGGCTGGCGCGAATTGAACGCCGACTGGATCTTGTGGACCAACCAGGGGGTTGACCCGGGTTTCTCACTGGGGCACCTCCGTACACGGCGCGGGACAGTCGATCGTCACGTCATCGAAACTCCATGTGAACGCATCGACGATCGGCAAATTATCGGCGGCGATCAGACCACCCACCAGCAATACCACCCCGACATAAACCCAGCGCGCGACCCTCATGTCACGCACCCGAGGCGCAAAACCAGCCGCCAGCGCGAACACCAGAAAATGCATGTGCGAGGCGTAAATGTACAGACTGCCGCGGAACTGAAAATCGAGATGAAACAGAATATTCAGCGCCAACGCCGTCGCGATGCCCGCCGAAAGCCAGCGCGTCCGCGGGTTCGTCAAAGCCGCGACCGTGCCACAACCTAGAAACACCAGCCAAACCGGCATCGCCACCGCACCGATCGGCGAGAACCGCCAGCCGCGGAAATCGCGCATGTCGATCCCCTCTGGCAAATGCAAATAGTCGTATTCGGGGGAGACGAAGGAATAGCCCAGAAAGGTCTTAACGACCTGCATCGCGCCGGTGCGCTCGCCCTTGGTGCGGAGCCAGTAAATCTGCTTCAGCGCCAGCACCGGATCGGCCAGCAGCTTCGCCAGTTCCCGGTGCCAGACGGCGATGCTCAGCACGAGCAGAATCCCGGCCAGCAACAACCCGAACACGATCGCGCGGCGCACCGCCTGGATCACTCCGACACTCCGTAGTGACACCAGCAATTCCGCGACGAACACCTGCATGACGTTAGTAAGAGTGATCCCGAAGCAGAACACCGCGACGGCGTAACGTTGCCACACCCGGCCCCGCCCATCGTCCAGCCGGGCCGCCGTCAGCAGCCACAGCACCGCGATCCCAAACCCCGCTGGGCCGTACGCCTCGGCAATGATCGAGGTGAACAATTGCGTGCTCGTCAGCGCGAACATCGCGGTCAGCGCCACTGCCTCGGGCCGGCCGGCGCGGATCACGCGTAGGAACAGGTAGCAGACAATGACCGTGCCGCCGCCGAACCCCGCCATCACCAGCACCGAGGCCTGTTTGGCGTCGAAACCGGCGGCCAGGAACGGGAGCGCCAAAGGCCGCAGCAGCAGGATCAGCGGATGCTTGAACCCGCCCGGATCGGCCGGCGATTGCGCGAACGTGCTGACATAGCGGGCCGGGTCGAAATCGAACGCGAGATTGTAATAATCAAGGTAGGAGCCTTGCGCGAGCCTCAGGCCGAGCCAGACATATAATCCCAGAGCGGCGCTTCCCAGCAACGCGGCCAGCGCGAAGTCGGGGCCGCCGCTCCTGGCTTCCTCGCGCTTCGCGGGGTCTCGGCGGCCGAAGAGGGCGTCAAATAACATTGCTCACACGCGGGGCTTGTTATGCTTTACATCCGCGGTCATGCATGATGTCAATCGGCGCCCGATGACCGTGAACGCCAGCGATGCGACGGCTCAGGCGGCGCCCGCCGATTCGACCGGCGGCGGCGTGCGTTTCGCCTCGCCGCCAGGCACCGGCGGCGATGCCGGCGTCGAACCGGTGCGACGCCCTCCGTTATGCGTCGACCTCGACGGCACGCTGATCCGCACCGACACATTGCTGGAGGGTCTGATCGCGCTTCTGGGTGGCATGCGGCTGGCTCCCGTGCTCGGCGGTCTCTCCGGCGGGGCGGCGAGCCTGAAGGCGCGGGTCGCGGCACTGGTCCCGACCGATCCGGCGCTTCTGCCCTACAACGAGGCGATGTTGGACTACATCCGTGCCGAACGCGCCGCGGGGCGCCGCATCGTGCTCACGACCGCGGCCAACGAAGCCGTGGCCGCGAGCGTGGCCGCCCATCTGGGCTTGTTCGATGAAATCGTCGCCTCCACGGCGACACACAACCTCAAGGGCCAGGCGAAGGCCGATGCGCTGATCGCGCGGTTCGGCGCCGGAGGGTTCGTTTACGCGGGCGACGCTGGCGCGGACCTTCCGGTATGGCGTCAGGCCTCGGCGGCGGTTCTGGTCAACGTGAGGCCCTCCGTCGCCGCGCGGGCACGGGCACCCGTTGAACACGCTATCAACGATCAACCGGCGGCGGCGGCTTCTCTGTTGCGCGCCATGCGGCCACACCAGTGGGTCAAGAACCTGCTGGTGTTCGTGCCGATCTTCACCGCCGACGCGATGGGGGACCCGGTCAGTTGGACCGGCGGCGTTCTGGCGTTCCTGGCGTTTTGCGCCGTCGCGTCATCGCTGTATCTGATCAACGATCTGTTGGACCTCGCCGCCGACCGGGCGCATCCGCACAAGCGCCACCGCCCGTTCGCGGCGGGCACCGCGTCGTTGCCGGCCGGTATCATCCTGTCGATGTTGCTACTGCTCGCCGGGCTGGCTTTCGCCTGGGGTGGCGGCATCCTGGTCGTGGTGCTCGCCTACGCCGCGGTGTCGGTCGTCTATTCGATGTGGCTGAAACGCCAGCCGCTGGTCGACGTGTTCGCGCTGGCCGGTCTGTACACCGCGCGGCTGATCGGGGGCGGCGAGGCGACCGGCCACTCGTTGTCGCTGTGGCTGCTGGCGTTCGCGAGTTTCCTGTTCCTCAGCCTGGCCCTGGTCAAGCGCGTGGCCGAGGTGATGGACAGCGCCGACCGCTCCCCGGACCGGATTTCGCGTCGCGGCTATGGGCCCGGCGACCTGGTGATCCTGGAGCTGTTCGGCGTCTGCGCGACCTTCGCGTCCAGCCTGGTGCTGGCGCTCTACGTCCAATACGAGACGACCGGCGACCGTTTCGCCTCGCCCGCCCTGCTCTGGTGCATAGTGCCGCTGGTGCTGCTGTGGAACTGCCGGATGTGGCTGTCCACCGCCCGAGGCTACATGCACCACGACCCCATCATGTACGCCGCTCGCGACTGGGTCTCCTGGGCGGTCGCCGCCGCCATGGTGCTGGTCGTGCTGGCGGCCCGCGCCGGACTGCCGCTGCACTGAGGACAGGGCAATCGCCCGAACCAGGAAGGCCAGGGCTCCGCCCTCGAACCCGCCAGGAGGCATCGGTCCGCTCTTCGCGGCCCGATCCTCCTGGACCTCCAGCAAAGGGCGAGGCCCTTTGCAATCTGTCAGTTGGTTGGTTCTCTGGGGAGGGCCGACCGCGACCTGGCAAGGTCCGCGTCGGCCCTCCCCAGAGAACCAGCCAAATTAATAGGTCCCAAGGGGCCTCGCCCCTTGGTGGAGTTCCAAGAGGCAAGGCCTCTTGGTGGGGTTCGGGGCAAAGCCCCGAGCTCTTCCCGGCCTCCGGCCGCTCGTCCACCCTGGCAAACCCGCCGTGCGCCTCGTATACGAAGCCGAATTTCACCCCTTGATCGAGGCCGCTGGAATACCTGGATGATCTCATCTTTCCGCCGCTATCTGGAGACGTGGTATGTCCGCGCCTTCTTCCTGTTGATGGTGGCCGCCTTCGTCCTCTGGGGCGTCGGCGACATGCTGCGGGTCATCGGCACCGACACCTGGGCGGTCAAAGTCGGTGGCACCACCATCGAGGTCCAGGCGCTGGAGGCCGAATATCGCCGCGCCATGGCCACCGCGTCCCGCGATCTCCCCGCCGGGCAGGAAGCCTCCGCCGCGATGCGCAAGGAAGTTGAGGAACAGACCCTGCAAGGCATGATCGGCCAGGCGGCGATGAACCAGGAACTGCGCGATCTTCGCGTCGTCGTGCCGCAACCGATCCTGGTTGACACCGTCCGCAAGTTGCCTGGCTTCCGCGCCGAAAACGGCTCGTTTGACAAAGCCCGGTTCGACGCGGTGCTGCGCGCCAACGGCATCAGCGAGGCGGCGTTTTTGGACCAGGTGCGCGGTGAACTGGCGCGACGGCAAATCCTGGACGCGGTGATCGCGGGCGCGAAAATTCCGGACGATGAGGCTGGCCCGATCTATGCCATGCAATACGAAAAGCGCTCGGCCGACATCGCCGCGTTTCCGATCGCCGCGACGCCGGAGCCTCCGCCTCCGGATGAGACCACCGCGAAGCTTTGGTACGACAACCACCCCGACCTGTACGCCACGCCCGAGTACAGGCGCGTGAAGTTGATCGTCGTCTCGCCCGCCACCCTGGCGCCGGAAGTCACCGTCAGCGAAAAGGACCTTGAGGCCGCCTACCAGGACCATCAGTCCGAGTACACGACGGTCGCGCGCCGGTCGGCCGAGGTGATTTCGACCACGGACGAGGCCAAAGCCACCGCGCTGGCGGACCAATGGCGCGCGGGCGCCGACTGGCCAACGATGCAGGCGGCGGCGAAGGCGGCGGACGCGGCGGCGATCGCTCAGGATGACGCGGTTGAAAAACAATTTCCCGATCCCGACCTGGCCAAAGCGGTGTTCGGCGCGCAAGTCGACACCGTCTCCGCGCCGGTCAAAGGCGCGCTGGGATGGTTCGTCATCCGCGTCACCAAAGCCACCGAAGGCGGCACGACACCGTTCGAGCAGGTGAAGGACAAATTGCGCGAACGGGTCGTGACGGAAAAAGCCCTCGACCTGGTTTACGATCGGGCCAACAAGCTGGACGGGCTGTTCGGCAACGGAGCGACGTTGGGCTCGCTGCCGCCCGATCCTGGTGTGGCCACCGAAACCATCACCATGGACCAACAGGGCGACACGTCCGACGGGGCAAGCGCCCCGATCCCCGGCGAGAAGGAATTCCGCTCCGCCATCATCACGGCGGCCTTCGCCGCCCAGAAAGGCGATCCACCGCATTTGACCGAGGTGCAAACGCCGTCCACCGGTGGTTCCGGCTATTTCGCGTTGACCGTGCAGGACATTACACCATCTGGCCAGAAACCGTTCGAGCAGGTGCGCGACCAGGTCAACCAGGACTGGCAATCGGATCAACGGCATCACTCGGCCGAACTGGCGGCATCCGCGATGCAGAAGGCGGTGAAGGACGGCAAGCCGTTTTCCGATGCCGCGCGCGACGCCGGCGTGACACCGCATTTGTCGCCGCTGGTGACTCGCTCGCAACCCGATCCGGCGGTGCCGCCCGAAGTACACCGGGTGTTGTTTGGCCTGAAGAAAGGCGAGCCGGCGACCGTGGAAACCATCGATGGCTTCCTGGTCGCGGCGCCCGTTGAGATCATCGCCCCAGACCCGGCCGCCGATCCCGCCGCGTACGAGAAACTGCGCGCCGCGGTGGCACAAACGCTCAGCAGCGACCTCGCCGCCAGCTTCACCGAGGCGTTGCGCCTGCGTGCCAACCCGCGCATCAATCAGACGGTCGTCGACCAGATCGTGCAACCGTGATCAGCCGAGGGAAAGCATGAACGTCACCGTCCCGCCCGGTTATGCCGCGTTCCGCGCCGCTTATGACGCCGGACGAGGTAGCCTGGTCTGGCGGCTTGGCGTCGCCGATCTGGAAACGCCGGTCGCCGCCTATCTGAAACTGGCGCATGGCCGGCCGAACGCGTTCCTGCTGGAAAGCGTCGAGGGTGGCGCGACCCGCGGCCGCTATTCGGTGATCGGCATGGAGCCGGACCTGATCTGGCGCTGCCAGGATGGCAAGGCGTCGGTCAATCGCCTGGTGCAGTCGGCGCCGCATGCCTTCGTGCCGGAAACGCGGACGCCACTGGAAAGTCTGCGTGCGCTGATCAACGAGACACGGCTGGATGTGCCGGCGAGCCTGCCGCCGATGGCGGGCGGGCTGGTGGGTTATCTCGGCTACGACATGGTCCGGCAGATGGAGAAACTGCCGGAAAAGAATGTCGAGTTGCTTGGCGTGCCGGAAGGTCTGATGACGCGGCCGTCATTGTTCGCGATCTTCGACAACGTCAACGATGAACTGACCTTGGTCGCACCGGTGTATCCGTCACCGGACGTTTCGGCCGAGACGGCGTGGTCGCTGGCGCGGGGACGCCTGGACGACGCGGAAGCCGCTTTGGAACGGCCCCTGCCGCGGCAGCCGCCGCCGGTGATGCTGCCCGATCCGCCGGCTCCGGTATCGAATTTCACCAAGGACGGGTTCCTGGCCGCGGTCGCGCGGTGCAAGGACTACGTGATGGCGGGCGATGCGTTTCAGATCGTCATCAGCCAGCGCTTCTCGGTGCCATTCGCGCTGCCACCGTTTTCGCTGTACCGGTCGCTACGGCGGATCAATCCGGCGCCATTTCTGTTTTATCTCGATTTCGGATCGTTTTCCGTCGTTGGTTCATCGCCCGAGGTGCTGGTGCGGTTGCGCGATGGCACGGTGACGATCCGGCCTCTGGCGGGCACGAAACGGCGCGGCGTGACGCGGGAGGAAGACCTGGCTCTGGAACAGGAACTTCTCAGCGATCCCAAGGAGCGTGCCGAGCATCTGATGCTGTTGGACCTGGGTCGTAACGATGTTGGCCGGGTGGCGGCACTGGGTTCGGTGAAAGTGACCGAAAGTTTCGTCATCGAACGGTTCAGCCACGTGATGCATATATCGTCCAATGTGGAGGGCCGGCTGGCCGACGGGCTGGATGCTCTGGACGCACTGATCGGCGGATTTCCCGCGGGCACTCTGTCTGGCGCGCCAAAAGTCCGGGCGATGGAAATCATCGAGGAACTGGAACCGGACCGGCGCAATATCTACGCGGGCTGCATCGGCTATTTCGCGGCGAATGGAACGATGGACACGTGTATCGGTCTGCGGACGGCGTTGGTGAAAGATGGCACGATGTATGTGCAGGCGGGCGCCGGGATCGTCGCTGACTCGGACCCTGAATCGGAGTTCGAAGAGTGCCGCCAGAAAGCGCGGGCCCTGGTGCGCGCGGCTGAGGAGGCGGTGCGCTTCGCGGCGGGCAAAGGCGGCGGGAATAACGCGGGGTAGCGAGTGCGGCGGAACTGCGGCCCCGCGGATATCGGGTTTACAGCGGGGTTGTTCAGGGCCGACTCGCCGGTCCCCCCACCTCACCCGGCCTCTCCGCCCCCGAGGGCGGAGAGGGGGATTACGCTGACGGTCCGCGCGCTCTCCTCTCCGCCCCCGGGGGCGGAGAGGCCGGGTGAGGTGAGGGGACCGGCGGATTGATTTAACCCCCTGTCACGCTCTCCCAATCCTGGAATACAAGCCTATGTTTGGTTCCCATGGCTGCCCAGGATGTACTGACCCAAACAGCGGCGGGGCTGTATTGCCCGGAGGGTGATTTTTTTATCGACCCGGTGCGGGCCTGTCCGCGCGCGCTGATCACCCACGGCCATGCCGACCATGCTCGTCCCGGGCATGGCGCGGTCCTGGCGACACGGGAAACCCTGGCGGTCATGGCGCTGCGCTACGGCGCCGATTTCGCACCGGTTCGTCAGGCGGTGGCCTATGGCGAATCCTTGCGAATGGGCGATGCGCTTGTCACCTTGCACCCCGCCGGTCACGTGCTTGGGTCTGCGCAAATCCTGATCGAGGCGAAGGGCACCCGCGTCGTCGTCTCCGGCGACTATAAGCGCGGTCACGATCCGACCTGCGCCCCGTTCGAAGTGCTACGCTGCGACGCGTTCATTTCGGAAGCGACATTTGGCCTGCCGGTGTTTCGCCACCCGGACGCTCGGCGCGAAGTGGCCAGATTGCTCGCGTCATGCCGGGAGTTTCCCGATCGCGCGCATCTCGTTGGCGCTTATTCACTCGGCAAAGCCCAACGATTGATGGCGCTGATTCACGCGGCCGGTTGGCAACGTCCCATCTTCATCCACGGCGCCATGGAAAAAATCACCGATTTATATCGCGCGGCGGGCATCGCGCTTGGTGAGGTGCGAAAAGTCGCCGGCCAGGACCGCGGCAAACTCGGCGGCGAGATCGTCATTTGTCCACCCTCGGCGACGCGTGATTTGTGGGCGCGAGGTTTCCCCGATCCGGTCGTCGCGTTCGCCTCCGGATGGATGCGCATCCGCGCCCGTGCGCGGCAGGCGGGCGTGCAACTGCCACTGGTCGTTTCCGATCATGCCGACTGGGACGAATTGTGCGCGACCATTCTGGACACGGAATGCGAGGAAGTGTGGATCACGCATGGCGCCGAGGACGCCTTGGTGCATTGGGCGACCGAACGTGGCCTGCGCGCCCGTCCGCTGCATCTGATGGGGTACGGCGATGAGGAAGCGGACCAGGTCGCATGAACCGCTTCGCGGAGTTGCTGGATCGTTTGGCGTACGAACCCTCGCGAAACAATAAACTGCGCCTGCTCGTCGATTATTTCCGGGCCGAGTCCGATCCCGACCGCGGCTACGCGCTCGCCGCGATGACCGGTGAACTGAAGTTTTCCCACGCGAAGCCCGCCGTTGTCCGCGCGTTGATCGCGGAGCGAACCGACCCGGTGTTGTTTGCCATGAGTTACGACTACGTCGGTGATTTGTCCGAGACAGTGGCGTTGATGTGGCCGCGCGAGGAGCAATCCCACGACAGCACGCCACCGGCACCCGGCCTCGGCGAGATCGTTGAAACACTGCATGCGACGCGCAAAATCGATCTGCCCAGGCAATTATCGCTTTGGTTGGACGCTCTGGATGAAAGCGGTCGCTGGGCTTTGCTGAAATTGATTACCGGCGCGTTGCGCATCGGGGTTTCCGCGCGCCTCGCCAAAACCGCCATCGCTTCCATGGGCGAAATGCCACCGAATGAGGTCGAGGAAGTCTGGCACGGCTTACGGCCACCCTATCTCGATCTGTTCGCCTGGGTTGAAGGCCGGTCGGACCGGCCACAGACCAGCGATCCCGCGCCGTTCCGCACCCCGATGCTGGCGCACGCGATCGATGAAGCGGATTTCGCCGGCCTGGATCCCGGCGATTTCCGCGCCGAGTGGAAGTGGGATGGTGTGCGCGTGCAGGCGGTCGGCGGGCGCGACGAACACGGCACGAGGGTGACGCGGCTTTATTCGCGCACCGGCGAAGACGTTTCGGCGGCGTTTCCGGACATGGTCGAGGCGTTGTCCGGCACGGAATTCGACAACGTGACAATCGACGGCGAATTGCTGGTCGTGCGAGACGGCATGGTGCAGCCGTTCGCCGTGTTGCAGCAGCGACTCAATCGCAAAACCGTATCCGCGAAGCTGATCGCCGAATATCCGTTGCACATCCGGTCCTATGATATTCTCACCGAAAATGGCGAGGATCTGCGCCCGCTGCCATTCGACGAACGGCGACCTCGGCTGGAGGCTTTGATCGCACGGTATCACGGCGGCTCGATCGACGTTTCGCCATTGGTGGCGTTCGACACGTGGGAATCGCTCGCCGCCGCCCGCGCCAATCCCGCCGGCACCGGCGCGGGCCTGGACGCGGAGGCGATCGAAGGCGTGATGCTGAAACGCCGCGATGCGATTTATGTTGGCGGCAGACCACGAGGCCTCTGGTGGAAATGGAAGCGCGACCCATTCAATGTCGACGCGGTTTTAATGTACGCGCAACGCGGCCACGGCAAACGTTCCTCGTATTACTCAGACTTCACATTCGGCGTATGGCGCGACAAGGATGGCGAAGACGAACTCGTGCCCGTTGGCAAGGCCTATTTCGGCTTCACGGATGAGGAACTGCTGCGACTCGATCGCTGGGTGCGCGATCATACGGTGAGTCGATTTGGCCCGGTGCGAGAGGTCGCGGCCGGCAAACACGCGGGACTGGTTCTCGAAATCGCCTTTGAGGGCCTCAATCAATCGGCACGGCACAAATCCGGTGTCGCGATGCGGTTTCCACGCATCGCTCGCATTCGGTGGGACAAGCCGGCTCATGATGCGGATCGGCTGGAGACGTTGGAAAAATTATTGCGCGGATAACGTATTTTCCGTCGTGCCCTTCGCCCATTTGCAATTCGCCAATCGCCCATCTTTGGGGAACTGGCCGGGCGCGGCGGCGTTGCATCCTCATGCGGTCGAGCTGCCATCGGGCGGCATCGGCACCGCTGACTCCAAGAAACAGGTGATATCCATGGCTGACCTGAACAACCCATCCGACACGCGTGGCCGCCTGATCGCGGCGAGCCAGGTGAATGGTACCAATGTCTACGACCGGGCCGGCGAAAAGCTTGGCAGCATCTATGACGTGATGCTGGAGAAAAGATCCGGCCACGCCGAATATGCCATCATGAGTTTCGGTGGCTTCCTGGGCATCGGTGACCGGTATCATCCGCTGCCGTGGCGAGCCCTGACTTATGATCAGGCCCAGGGTGGCTATGTGGTCGATATCGATCGCCGGCGGCTGGAGGGCGCGCCGTCTTATGCGGCGAATGAAACCGCTCTTTGGGATGATCCGGCCTATGGACGCCGCGTCACCGATTATTATGGTGGCATGTTGGTCTGATAGGATCGCGGGAGGAGGGGCACCCGCCCCTCCCCCATTCCAAGGTGCGATCAATGGATGAACATCGCGGCCGCCGTATCGAAGGCTACGCCATCGTCTCCGAGGACGGCATGCTGGCGACCGCTGGCCTTGTCATGCCGCCGTCGCTGATGTTCGAGGCGGATCAGCGGTTTTTCGAACACGGTCTGGACGGGGTAGACGTCATCGTCCACGGACGTCATTCGCAGGAACAGCAACCACGTTCCCCGTTTCGGCGGCGGGTGATATTAACGCATCGTGTCGCCTCAATCGCGGCCCATCCATCCAATGCCAAAGCGTTACTATGGAATCCGGCGGGCGCCCGTTTCGAGGACGCATTGTCCGCCCTCGGCCTGCCCGAGGACGCGTCGGCCGCCGTGATCGGCGGTCCCGACGTGTTCGCGTTATTCCTGGATCGTTACACTATATTTTATCTGTCCCGCGCGCCGCACGTCGCATTGCCCGGCGGGCGTCCGGTATTCCCGGAAGTACCCGCCCGTTCGCCCGAGGACGTGTTATCCGGCCACGGCCTTATCCCCGGTCCTGTCGAAGTGCTGGATGCGGCCAAGGGACTGACGATGGTTGCCTGGCATGGCGCGGATCGGTGATCCCGTCATGGCCGGTCCAAGCCCACGGCTGCCCGGTTTAATTCCCAGTTAGCCCAACTTCGCGGATTCGCGGTTTGAGCGCGAGCTAACCCATTGATCTCCAAGGTGCGCACCTCAAAAGGTCTTCACTACATCGGGGTTTGCGGCAGTGCCGGACCGGCGGTGATTCTG
>Ga0182018_10000604_pt1 | contig 45533 bp, 39 predicted proteins | sample 812P2MmetaG_FD_120490 | JGI IMG/M metagenome (GOLD analysis project Ga0182018, IMG submission 120490) | Permafrost microbial communities from Stordalen Mire, Sweden - 812P2M metaG | ecosystem: Environmental > Terrestrial > Soil > Wetlands > Permafrost | place: Sweden: Stordalen | collected... | reverse complement strand
GCTTCGCCGCCGTGCTGTTGATCTTCAATCTGATCGTTCCATCTCTGGCGTTCGGCGCGGAGGACCCTGCGCTGGTGGGCTACTCGCCCCGCTCCAGCCAGACCGAGCGCGAGTGGGAGGGAAAGTTTCGCGCCATTCCTGATCCTGCCAACTTAAAGGAATACATGCGGCGACTGAGCGCGCGGCCGCATCACGTCGGCTCTGCTTTCGACAAGGAAAATGCCGAATGGATTCTCGCACGCTTTAAAGAATGGGGATTCGACGCTCATATCGAAACCTTTGACGTGCTGTTTCCCACGCCGAAGGTGCGTGTGTTGGAAATGATCGAGCCGACAAAATTCACCGCCAAGCTGGAAGAGCCGTCTCTGGCGGTCGATCCCACATCGAATCAGAAATCGGAGCAACTTCCTACCTATAACGTGTATTCGATCGACGGCGACGTAACCGCTCCGTTGATCTTTGTGAACTACGGACTGCCGGAGGACTACGAGCAACTCGACCGGCTGGGCATCTCGGTGAAGGGCGCGATCGTGATCGCCAAGTACTACCACTCGTGGCGCGGAGTGAAACCGAAAGTTGCGGCCGAGCACGGTGCCATCGGCTGCCTGATTTATTCGGAGCCGAAGGACGATGGCTACACGCGCGACAATGTGTTTCCACAAGGGCCGATGCGCAATCCGGACGGGGTGCAGAGAGGAAGTGTGATGGACTTTGCCTCGTCGAGTCCGGGAGATCCGCTCACACCCGGCATTGGCGCCACGCCCGGCGCCAAGCGACTGGCATTGAAAGACGCGAAGAGCCTGACGAAGATTCCCGTCCTGCCGATTTCCTACGGGGACGCGCAGCCTCTGCTGGCCGCCCTTAAAGGGCCCATGGCACCGGAGGATTGGCGCGGAAATCTGCCAATCTCCTATCACGTTGGACCGGGACCGGCGAAAGTCCATTTGAAAGTCGAATTCAACTGGGACACAAAGCCGGTGAACGACGTTATCGCAAAAATTAGTGGCAGTGTTGCGCCCGACGAGTGGATTATTCGTGGCAATCATCACGACGCATGGGTCAACGGCGCCGAAGATCCAATCTCCGGCCAAGCCGCGCTGCTGGAAGAAGCGCGCGCCATGGGACTACTGCTCAAGCAAGGTTGGAAACCGCGCCGGACTATCATCTACACCGCGTGGGATGGCGAAGAGCCGATGCTGCTGGGCTCGACTGAATGGGCCGAGACGCACGCCGACGAGTTGCGTCAGCATGCCGCTGTCTACATCAACAGCGATGGCAACGACCGCGGCCTTCTCGGCATGGGCGGGTCGCACACCCTGGAACAATTCATCAACGGAGTTGCACGGGATGTCGAAGACCCGGAGACCAAGCTGACCGTGTGGCAGAGGCTGCAATTGTCCAAGATTGCGGAAGCGAAGTCCGCCGACGACCGGAAAGAACTGCGGCAGCGTGCCGATCTGCGTATCAACGCGCTGGGTTCAGGCACGGATTTCACTGCGTTTCTCGACCATCTCGGCATCGCCACGCTCGACCTGGGCTATGGCGGCGAGGACGAACAAGGCATCTATCACTCGATTTACGATGATTTTTATTGGTACATGCATTTTTCCGACTTCGATTTTGTGTATGGCCGCGCCCTAGCGCAGACAGTCGGAACGGCGGTCATGCGGCTGGCCGATGCCGAAATCCTCCCCTTGGATTTTGTGGATTTTGCGGACACCGTTCAGAAATACACGAAGGACTTGGAAAAACTGCTGGCTGACAAACAGGAAGAAATTCGCGAGCGCAATCAGGAGTTAGACGAAGGCGTCTTCAAGGCGACGCTCGATCCCCGGCGTCCTACGGTGGCGCCGTCCCGGGAGGAGGTTCCTCCGCACCTGAATTTCGCGCCCATGCAGAACGCGGCGGAATCACTGGCTCGGAGCGCGCAGCACTACCGGCAGGCGTTATCGCATAGTCCAGCAGCGCTGGAGCAGAGCCCGGTGGAGTCGCTGCGGGCCCTGAACCAGCAGCTTATGGAAAGCGAACGAAAGCTGACGAACGAGGACGGTCTCCCGCGGCGTCCATGGTACAAGCACCTGCTCTATGCCCCCGGCGTTTATAGCGGATACGGAGTAAAGACCGTGCCGGGCGTGCGCGAGGGCATAGAACTGAAGAAATATTCCGAGGCGGAACAGGAGATTGTGCGGGTAGCGAGGGCTCTCGAGGACGAAGCGGCTTTGATCGAATCAGCAGCGCATTCGCTGGAGGGTTGGCGGCAGTAGCGTTGCGATGGCCTGATACAAACCCTTACTGGCTCCCAGCGGCCGCAGGCTGGGCGCCGGCGTAGTAGCCGCTCTTGGTGCGCACCGTCATTTTGCCGTGTCCCTTCGTCTTGGCCTCGACGCGAATCTGGCGAAAGCCGCCGTTTCCCCTGGGATTTGTCGGATGGTAGCCAATGGTGTACTGATTCCTGATGTCGCGCGCAACCGTCCGGCTGATTTCGTCCACTTCATCGAGGGTCTTGGGAAAGAATGCGATTCCGCCCGTGCGCTGCGCTATGATTTCGAGCGCACGCTTGGCTCGCTTGGGATGCTCCTCATCCCCCAAAATTCCGATGGCATACACCGACGGGCCGTTCTCTTCCTGCAACTGCTTCACGGCCTGCTCCAACGTCTCGTTGCTGGCGTTATCTTCGCCGTCGGTCACGATCAGCAACACTTTTTTTTCGAGACGCGCATGCAACTTCAAATGCTCGGCCGAAGCCACGACGGCATCGTAGAGGGCAGTGCCTCCGCGGGCGTCAATCTTTTCCAGTGCTTCCTTCAGCTTCAACAGATTATTGGTGAAGTCCTGATCCAGATAATATTCGTCGTTGAAGTTCACAATGAAAACTTCGTCCTTCGGATTGCTGGCCCGCACCAGGTTGAGCGCCGCCTGGTTCACCTTGTTCCGCTTCTCGCGCATCGACCCCGAATTGTCGATGATGATGCCAATCGACACCGGAATGTCCTCGTGATGGAACGAGATGATGGTCTGCGGCTTCCCGTCTTCAAGAACAGTAAACGCGCCGCGCTCAAGCGTGGTGACAATGTGTTGCTTGTCGTCGATCACTGAGGCGTGCAGCAACACCTCGTCCACGTCTTTGCGGAAGACGAAGACTCCCTGGTCGTTGAGTTTCTGGTCGTGCTCGTCTTTCTTCGGCGGCATCTGCGGTGAGGATGCAGGTGCTTGCGAAGGTGCTGTCGAGGGAGGCGCCGTGGCAGGCTTTACGTCATTCTGAGGCTGAGATGACTGCGGCCGGACCGGCATAGCCAATAACACACCGGCCCAAATCACAAACGTGAAGAGAACAAACCTCGCGGCCCTGGCCCTATTCCGCAGGCGCGTAATATCCCGTCCTGGCATACACCCGTAGAGGCGGCAATCCTTTCGGTGGCAGCAGCTTTACTTTTATCTTACGCCATTTGCCGTCACGCACGACCTTGGTGGGACGGTACCCCAGGACATATTGATTGCGCAGCTCCACTCCGATCTTGGTGGCCACATCCCCCAGGTCGTTGGGATTATCGATGGTAAACGCCCGCCCTCCGGTCAATTCCGTGATGTCACTCAACAGCTGCGGGCCCAGCCGTTCCTCAACCGCGGAAGCGTAGCGGTCGTAGATGCCGATGGCGTAGATCATCACGTCAGCTTCCTTCACCAATGACTTGATCTCGCCCTCGGTGTAGCGGCTGTGATTATCTCCACCATCGGAAATGATCAGCAGCGCCTTCTTCGGATACTTGGCCTGCCGCATCTTGCTGATGCCCATATAAATGGCGTCGAGCAGCGCGGTACGATGCCGGGGCACGGCGAAAACCAGCTTGTTCTGAATCTCGTCCACCGAGTTGGTGAAGTCGCTGACCGCCTCCGGTTCGTCGGAGAAGGTGATCATGAAAAACTCATCCTGCGGATTCGCCGTCTTGAAGAACTCGACCACCGCGTCTTTCGCACGTTCCATCTTGCTGGCCATGCTTCCGCTGGAATCGAAGATCACGCCCAACGATACCGGCGCATCTTCGCTGGAAAATGTGCGAATCTCCTGCGCCGCGTTGCCTTCGAAGAGTTGGAAGTTCACCTTATCCAGGCCGGTCACCAGGCGGTTCATAGGGTCGGTAATGGTAACTGGGACCAACACCAGGTCCACGTCGACTTTCAGCGCGTGCACGTGCGTGGTAAGCCCCGTTGTGGTGGCGACCAGGTCCGCCTTGGGAGGGTCGGGAGGCTTATCCACTTCCCGCGGCAAAACGTGCACGTCATTCACGTCGGTTTGCCCGAAAGCCGGAAAGGCGAGGCAGGCCAGTCCCACCAACGCCAGCGCCAGCCATAGCCGCATCGCGCCCATGGGGGAAGAATTTTTGCACAGTTGGGGTTTAGTCGGGTCCCAGGGGAGAACCGGACAGCCACGTCGCACTACGGCCATCGGGTGAGATGACCAGCGCCCTTCATCCAGGCGGGCCATAGATACCTCAGTGAGGCGGATATTAGCACAGCTTCCGCCTCGCAGCGCAGAGTTTTTGTCAAATTTCGGAGACAAATTCCCGAGCCGGAGCTTGGTTGTTCTTTGTGAATGAGGGGTTGCCTTGACAATGGACCAATCTTGGGCAGAGATTTTGGCCGGCGAACTCGAAATCTAGTATTCGCCCCATTGGGCGTCATACCGAACCGGAGCCGTTTTTCGGTCCAAGGAGGCGGGGAAGAATCTCGCCAGCAGACCCTAAGCTGGTTCCCCGACGATTTCCGCGATCTTGTTACAATCGGAAGTTTCCCATGGCATCCATCCATCCTTTTCGCGCTCTCCGCTACGACTTGCAACGAGTTTCGGCCTCGCAGGTCATCACCCAGCCCTACGACAAGATCACTCCTGCGATGCAGGAACGATACTACGCCGCCAGCCCCTATAATCTTGTGCGCATCATTCTGGGGCGCCGCGAACCTGCGGACGAGGCGAACAACAATGTTTACACCCGGGCCGCCGCCTACGGGCGCCAGTGGCGAGCGGAGGGAATCTTCCGGCGGGATTCCGCCCCATCGATTTACATTTATTCCCAGACGTTTACTGCCCCGTCGGGAAACAAGGTTGAACGCCACGGATTCATCGCGCTCGGTCGAGTGGAGGATTATTCCGCGAAAATGGTCTTCCGGCACGAGCAAACTCTCGCCAAGCCGAAGGCCGACCGCCTCGACCTGCTACGCACCACTCGCGCACACTACGAACAGCTTTTTCTGCTCTATGAGGATTCCGGAGAGATCGATTCCTTGCTCACGCCCGCGCCAAACGCGGCCCCCGCGATCAGCCTAGCCGATGAATACGAAGTGGTGCACCGGGTCTGGCAGATTTCCGATCCCGCCGTGATTGCCGCAGTTCAGGAAAAGATGTGCGATAACAAGCTGGTCATCGCCGACGGCCATCACCGCTACGAAACCGCGCTCAACTTTCGCAATGAATGCCGCACCGCGGCTGGCGCCGCGCCGAACCTGGATGCTCCCTGCGAATTTGTCATGATGACCTTTGTCAACATGAACGATCCTGGACTGCTGGTGCTGCCGACGCATCGCGTGGTGCATTCGCTCGAATCGTTCTCGGTGGACGAGTTTCAGAAAGCAAGCAGCCGCTTCTTTGCAGTGGAAGAAATCGATCCCGGGCTCGACGGCACCCGCGCCACCGCCCTCCTGCGCGAGCGAGGCCGCGACCGAACCGCTCTGTTGGCCGTCACTGCCAATCGCGCCTTGGTCTTGCACTCTCCTAAGGCTGAGGGAGCTCAATTCTTTGCCGGCCTTTCCGCTCGCCAGCAAGCTCTGGACGTGGTCCAACTGCACAAATGCTTACTGGAAGGCGTGCTGAAGCTCTCGGAGGAATCGATTCTCCACCAGCAGAACCTCTCTTACCTGCGCGACGCCTCCGAGGCGTTGGACCAGGTCCGCAAAGGCACGGCCAACGTCGCATTCCTCATGAATCCATGCCCAGTGGCGCAGGTACGGGATGTGGCTTTTGCCGGCGAGGTGATGCCGCAGAAGTCCACCGATTTCTATCCCAAGCTGCTCAGTGGATTGACTATTTATGCCCTGGACTAGCCGCTACCGTAAGGCCGGCGTCCCGCCCGCTGTCCGGTGGGCGGTCCGCCTACCGGCCCTAGGCGCATCCATCATCGTCTTTACCGCATGCGGGCTAGTCCTGATCTGCTCGATCGTTCTGCCGGCAGCCTCACCCGAGAAACGTCTTTCCGTCTACTCGGTCGCGGCCAACTATTCACTCCCCATGGTGCAGCGCGAAGGCCGGGAGTATGTCGGCCTTCTCGAAGTGCTCGAGCCTCTGGGCAAGGTGAGCGCGAAGTTCGATAGCCGGGGCTGGCGTCTCCGCTACAACAATGTCGAAGGCGATTTCCAGGTCGGCAAGCCTCGCGCCCGTGTGCAGGGCCGCGACGCCGCCCTGGGGGCAAAATTCCTGGTCGAGAATAATCGCGGACTCGTCCCCATCACCGCGCTCAGTTCCCTGCTGCCGCGCTTCCTGGGCGGCCCCGCCACTTTGCATGAGGAATCCGGGCGGCTCTTCATCGGCAGCGTGGCGACCCACTTCACCGCATCTCTAACCGCCAACAATCCTCCGCGGCTGGTCTTCCATTTCACCTCGCCGGTGAACCCGACCGTGGGCACCGAACCGGGTGCGCTTCGCATGACGTTTTCGCGCGAGCCCCTGGTCGCACCGGCCTCGCCAACTCTTACTTTCGGCAATAAGGCGATCCCTTCGGCCATTTACAGCGAAGGCAACGGGACAGCAGTGCTCACGGTGAATGCCACGATCCCGGTGATGGCCAGCTTCAGCAATGACGGACGCACGGTCACGATCTCTGGCACATCTGCGGCTGTGGTCGCGGGCACTCACGTGCAAAGTCCAACTCCGCCCGCGCCAGGAATCCCCGCGGCCGCGGCGCCACCAACGTCGGTGTCCACTCCCGCACCCTCCAGTGCGCTACCCGCGGCGATCTCGGCTGAGCGCCGATACTTTGCGGTCGTCGACGCCAGCCACGGAGGGGACGATCACGGAGAAACTCTCAGCAACACCCTGCTCGAAAAAGATGTCACGGTCGCCTTGGCCCGGAGCCTGCGCCAGGAACTCGAGAGCCGCGGCATAACCACTCTCGTGTTGCGCGACTCCGACGCAAACCTCTCGCTCGACCAGCGCGCCGTATTCGCCAATGCGGATCATGCCGCGATCTACATCGCGGTGCACGCGGCCTCTAGTGGTCATGGCGTTCGCGTCTACACTGCGCTGCTTCCTTTCGATGGCGACGATCGTGGCAGCTTCCTCTCCTGGACAACCGCTCAGCACGCTTCGTTGCCAATCAGCCAGAGCGCCGCGAACGCGGTTGCCGCCGAAATGCAGAGACGCCAAATCCCGGTGCGCACGCTGACCGCTCCGCTTCGCCCTCTGGGTAATGTCATCGGAGCCGCCATCGCTGTCGAGGTCGCGCCGCAAGGGTCAGACTCCCGCCAACTCACTGCACCTGACTATCAGCAACTCGTTACCAGCGCAGTGGCGACCGCGATTGCCGCCACCCGCGATCAGCTCGGAGGCGCGCAATGATCCCCATATTGTCATTCGCAAAGTTTGCGGCCAGAAAAAGTGCTAACGGAAAATGTGGGGACGGCCGCCCCCGGCTGTCCGGTCGAGCGCAGCTCGACCGGGGTTGCAGGAATCACCAAACCGCTCCCGTATTCGCTCATGGACTCGCGAGGCGCCAACCATGATCCCGCGCCATTTTGCGATTACCATGTTGGTGCTGCTGGCCGCAGTGCTGGGCCTGAGCTTGTATGCGTGGCACATGCGAACCATCGCCGTTTCTACGCCAGTCGCCTCCACCGATGCCCGTCCGCTGGCGCCTCCGGTGGCCGGACCCTCGGAGCGAGTGATCCTGTTTGTCGCGCACGACAACGATGGAACGCTGCGCGCTGAGTCGGCTCAGATCCCGCTGCCTTCCGGTCGGCAGCAGCGCGCCGAGGAACTTCTGCGCGCACTGCTCTCGCTCTATCTCGATAAGTCGTCGCCCCATGTTCTGGGCTCGGGCGCCGAAATCCGCAGCGTCTTTCTGGTCGATCCAGGGGTCGCGGTTATCGATCTCAATTCCGCCTTCGCCGATACTCACCGTTCTGGCGTCCTGGTCGAGGAGCTGACGGTGGCGTCACTCATCCACACGATCTCCGCCAACACGCCGGACCTTCTGAAAGTGAAAATTCTCGTGGACGGAAGAGAACGCGACACGCTCGCCGGCCACGCCGACCTTTCCTCGTACTACGACGTAACCGCGGTGAATCAACTGGCGACGCAACTGCAATCCGCGCCCTAGCAAACTGCTAAAAACCTTCTAAAGGCGCGCAAACTGTGGAAGAGCGACGCTTCCGGCGCCACATAAGACGCCCAGAATCGTTACCGGCTTCAGCCCTGTGGTCGTCTCGATTGCCGGCACCGGCACCTTCATGTTGCGAAAGAGATTGCTCCGAAATCTGGCGTCTGACCTCCCGGTTTCGAGATCCAACTATTAATAAGGTCTGAAGAGAGGTCCGCTTCAGCCAATCATTTACAATCGCCGATGATGTTCTATCGCTCCGATAACCGCGATCCCGAGCAACTCCGCCCCGTCGTTCTCACCCCGGACTTCATCTCTACCGCCGAAGGTTCAGTTTTGATTGAGGTGGGAAATACGCGGGTCATCTGCACGGCTTCGGTCGAAGAGACCGTGCCCCAATTCATGCGCAACACGGGTAGGGGATGGATTTCCAGCGAATACAGCATGCTCCCCCGTTCAACCCTGACTCGCACGCCGCGCGAAGTTTCCAAGGGACGCCAGAGCGGACGCACCCACGAAATCCAGCGCCTCATCGGCCGTTCTCTACGCGCAGTCACCGATCTCGCGCGCCTCGGCGAGCGCACGATCTGGATCGACTGCGACGTCATCCAGGCTGACGGAGGCACGCGCACCGCGTCCATCACCGGCGCATTCGTCGCTCTGGGCCTCGCGCTGGAAAAATTGGTGGACGCAGGAACTCTCCCGTCGGTTCCGTTCAAAGATTTTGTGGCCGCTGTGAGCGTGGGAATTGTGGATGGAGAAATACTGCTCGACCTCTGCTACGAAGAGGACTCGCGCGCCGACGTAGATATGAACTTCGTTATGACCGCCGGACATAAGTTCGTGGAAGTGCAGGCGACCGCCGAACACCAGGTCTTCGACGAGCCGCAACTCGCGAAGATGATCGCTTACGCCCGCCAGGGCGTGCAGTCTCTCATCGCCAAGCAACAGGCCGTGCTGCAAGCGCTGACGCTCCGGCAGTAGCCGCTGAAGATAATGCCTCGAGTCTGGTGTTGACTCAAACAGTCCGTCAATGAATTCCATAAAAAGGGATGTCAAGAAAAAAGGCTGCGCCTCGACCGGAGGCGAGAAGATTTGTGTCTCGACGTCCCTTTTTACAGAACTCATTGAGAATTACGGCAAGCAAAAACCGCGCTTAAGCGATCCACACCGTTTTCGCGTTCACGAATTCGCGAATGCCTAGAGCTCCCAGCTCGCGTCCGTGGCCGGACTGCTTTACGCCCCCGAAAGGAATGCGTGGATCGGAAGCGACCATCTTGTTGATGAACACCATCCCGGCTTCCAGTTCGTTGATGAAGCGCTCGCGCTCTTTGTCATCATTGGTCCACGCGCTCGCTCCCAAGCCGAAGCGCACGTCGTTGGCAATGCGGATCGCCTCATCCTGGTCCTTCGCCCGGAAAATCGACGCCACCGGACCAAAGAGCTCCTCCCCATATGCTGGTGAATCTTTTGGAATATCGGTCAACACGGTGGGCGCATAGTAGTTCCCCTGACGCTTTAAGGGATGCCCGCCGGTCAGCACTTTCGCTCCCGCCTTCACGGTTTTCTGCACATCGGCGTCGAGCGACGTCACCGCATCGGCCGTAGCCAGCGGACCCAACTCAGTATTCTCGTCCCAGGGATCGCCGATGCGAAGGCTCTCCATGCGCTGCACAAACTTGCGCTCAAACTCTGCCGCGATGGGTTCGGCCACGATGAAGCGCTTGGCTGCAATGCAAGACTGACCATTGTTGACGATGCGCGCCTCCACCGCCGTCTTCACCGCCGCGTTCAAATCCGCACTGGGCATCACGATAAACGGATCGCTCCCGCCCAATTCGAGCACAACCTTCTTGATCCGCTTCGCCGCTCCGATACCCACCTGAATCCCCGCCTGCTCGCTGCCGGTCAGTGTCGCCGCCACAACCCGCGGGTCGTTCAGCAGCGCGTCCACCGGTTGCGAACCGATGAGTAGTGTCTGAAAGGCGCCTTCGGGAAAACCTGCCTCCAGAAAAATGCTCTCGATGGCCAGCGCACACTGCGGCACGTTCGAGGCATGCTTCAGCAGTCCAACATTGCCTGCCATCAGCGCCGGCGCCGCAAAGCGGATCACTTGCCAGAAAGGAAAATTCCACGGCATCACCGCCAGAACCGGGCCGATAGGAAGATAACGGATGAAGCTCTTCTTCGCTCCCGTGTCCACCACTTCGTCGGCGAGAAACCGCTCCGCATTCTCGGCATAGTAGCGGCAGGCGGTGGTGCACTTGACCGCTTCGGCCAGGGCGGCCTTGTAGGGCTTGCCCATTTCGAGCGTCATCAGGCGCGCGAAGTTGTCCTTATCGCGCTCCAGAATCTCGGCCGCCTTCAGCATGCGCTGGGCGCGCACAGCGAACGGCGTCTTGCGCTCGGACTTGAACGCGCTGACGGAAAGCTGCAGCTTCTTCTCGATCTCTTCTTCTGTCAGCGGCTGAAAGGTCTTGATTACCTCGCCGGTGGCGGGATTAATGGTTGCAATGGCCATGGTGCTTTCCTTTTTCCATAAAACGAATGATTGCGGATGCCAGCTTTAGCGCGCTGGAACTGGAATTGGATACTCTTGAATTGGACATGGGTTAGGCTTGCAAAGCAAATCTCGGCCAAAAAAAATGCCAACCCCCGGCGGCGATCATGCCACCGGTCATACCACTATACCGGTTTTGAGATCCGCTTTTTCAAGCCCATGTTGTCGCGTGTACTCCACGTATATACATTTTGGAGGCCGCCATGGGCACAGCTCGCGTTTTTCGTTCGGGAAACAGTCAGGCAGTTCGGCTGCCGAAGGAATTTAGACTGAAAAGCAAGGACGTCGAAATCTTTCGTCGCGGAGATGAAATTGTCGTGCGGGAAAAAGACGGAACCATGGCTCGCGCCTTCGAGTTGTTGGCAGAACTGCCCGACGATCTCGAAATCGAAGGCCTAAACCACACGCCGCCTCAGAAGCGCGAAGGTCTAAATGGAACCTCCCTTTCTTCTCGACACCAACATCTGCCTCTACATTTGCCAGAGCAAGCCAGAACAAGTCTTGCACCGCTTCCACAACTTGCGGCCGGGAGAAGCCGCGCTTTCAGCCCTCACCTACGGCGAACTGCCGTACGGAGCCGCCAATAGCGCCCCCACCGAGCGCTGGCTCTGCAGCGACTGCGGGACCTTGTCCAATTCCTTCCTGCGCTGGCCTGACCGGAAAAAGCGGCCGACAACTATGGAACGATTCGCGCCGAACTGGAGTCGAAAGGCAAGATGATCGGCAACAACGATCTTTGGATCGCGGCTCATGCCCTGGCCGCAGGGCTGATCTTGGTTACAAACCACGAAAAAGAGCTCCGGCGGTTGGGGGCCCTGAAAGTACAAAAACTGGGCGGCACAGTCCTGAACCAGGAACCGCCGTCCGGCGCGCGAAACGTCACCCTAATTATCCAGGCGCTTGGTTTACAATAATGCGTTCCACGCACTCATCTTGATCCTGCGGTTCTGGAGGAATCTATGAAAATCACCCCGGGCAAACTGGCCGGCCTCAAAAACGTTTCCAACGCACGCGGCGTCATCGCCGCCGCCGCCATGGATCAGCGCGGCTCCCTGCAAAAATCGCTGGCCAAGGAAAAGGGCGGCGAAGTAACCGATGCCATGATGGAAGAATTCAAAACGCTGGTCAGCGAGGTGCTCACCCCGCACGCCACCGCCATCCTGCTCGATCCCGAGTGGGGACTTCCCGCCTCCAAGCGCCGCGCGAAAAATGCCGGCCTGCTGCTCGCCTATGAAAAGACGGGCTACGATAAAACCGGGCCCGGGCGCCTGGGCGATCTGCTCGACCACTGGTCGGCTCGCCGCCTGAAAGAAGCCGGCGCCGACTGCGTAAAGATTCTGCTCTACTACACTCCCGACGATCCCAAGAATGTCAACGACCAGAAGCACGCCTGGGTGGAGCGCATCGGCGACGAGTGCCGCGCCAACGACATCCCTTATTTCCTGGAATTCGTCGGCTACCAGGAGGGGGCGGACGAGAAAGGCCTCGACTACGCCAAGAAGAAACCGCACATCGTCACCGAAAGCATGCGCGAATTCAGCAAAGACCGCTACGGAGTCGACGTGCTCAAGGTGGAAGTACCGGTAAACATGAAGTTCGTCGAAGGCACCAAGTCGTTCGGGGGACAAAAAGCCTACACCAAAAAAGAAGCGATCGAGCTGTTCCACAAAGCCGCCAATGTCGCCACCAAGCCGTTCATTTATTTGTCGGCTGGCGTAAGCAACGCCGAGTTCAGCGAGACCCTGGAACTTGCCGGAGAATCGGGCGTGAAGTTCAACGGCGTCCTCTGCGGCCGCGCTACCTGGAAAGAAGGCATCCCCATCTACGCCAAGCAAGGCGCAGCTGCCTTCCGCAAGTGGCTCGAAACCGAAGGCGTCAAAAACATCCGCAACGTCAACGACAAACTAAAAGCCGCGACCAGTTGGCACTCCATCTACGGCGTGGAGTTAGTACACGCATAGAAGTCGCTACCAAGATATGAGATGGGGTGTCTCCATCCTAACGTCGCGTCGTTTGCCACGCTAGGGTGGGGATTTTGACTTCCGACCCTTTTGGCTTCTGCCTTGCCCTGAGCACCTTCAACGCACTGCCCGGAGACGCTAAAATAGCCGGATGACCACTCTCATCACCGGCGCCTCCGGCGGAATTGGGTACGAGCTAGCCAAACTCTTCGCCCGCGACCATCACAACGTAGTGTTAGTCGCTCGCAACGCCGACAAACTTACGCAAGTCGCGACCGAACTGCAAGCGCACGGCGTCACAGTGAAGACCATTGCACTCGATCTTGCCACGCCACTGGCTCCAAAGTTTCTCTTCGACCGGCTTCAAAGCGAGGCCACTCCCATCGACGTCCTCGTCAATAACGCCGGTTTCGGCGCCTACGGGGAATTCGCGACAATGCCCGAGGAAGAAATCCTCGGGCAGATCCAACTCAACATCACCGCGCTCACCGAACTGACTCGTCTTTTCCTGCCAGCAATGTTGCAACGCCGCAGCGGCCGCATCATGAATGTGGCCTCCACCGCGGCTTTCCAGCCCGGTCCGCTGATGGCCGTCTACTACGCGACCAAGGCGTACGTTCTATCGTTCTCCGAAGCGATCGCCAACGAACTGCGTGGTTCGGCCGTAACCGTGACATGTTTCTGTCCCGGCGCAACTCACACCGGCTTCGCGAAACAAGCTGGAATAGAGAATTCTCGCCTGTTCAAGAAGGTCGGTGCCATGCCAGCCGAGAAGGTCGCTCGCCAGGGCTATCGCGCCCTAATGCAAGGACGCACCGTCGCCATCAGCGGCCTGCACAACTGGATCGTGGCGCAATCCGTACGCTTTACACCGCGCAAAATAGTTACCGCAGTCTCGCGCTGGGTAGCAGAAAAAGTTTCATAGAGACGTTGCTTATAACGTCTCTGCCAGCATCGCATCAGATTTCGCGCGACCCGAGACAATGCTTTTACCAATGCCGCCGGCAAGACGTGGCAGGCTACGGCTCTACGACGGAAGCGCGCTGATACGGATTTCGCTCAAAACCCGTATCCCGCGCCGTGTTTACAAATCACTACTTTCTTTATGCAAACCTTTACCCACAAAGACGATACTTTCTGCTAACAGGCGGGTCTAAGCAAGCGGGAGCGCATCCGCTTCCGAGGTCTACGAGATCGAAAGCTTCGCCTTACAGGCTTTCGACAGGAGGTAGCAAATGGTATCCACCAGCCGTTACCCCGTTTCGACCTTTCTGACTCTGGCCGGAACAAGCTCTAGAAAAACTCTCGCCGCATTCACCGCACTTCTTTTCGCCGTCACCTGCATGGCGCAAGATCATGCTCAAGCTCCACCACAACCCCCTTCAACCCCGGAGGCGGAGACCAGCGCTCAAACCCCGGCCAAGTCATCCCCAGTAACACTTCCCGCCGGTACCAGAATTGCTCTTGTACTCACGCATGATATTCAGAGCAGATCCATGCGTCGCGGAGACGACATCTATGCCCAGATCACTTCTCCGGTCAATTCCGGCACGCAGATGGTGATTCCGCCCGGCACGTTTGTCCAAGGTACGGTCGACAAGCTCCAGCGTCGGGGCGGGCACGCGGAACTTCATCTTCAATCCATGTCGATCACCTTCCCGGACGGTTACGTCGCTCCGATTGCTGGCCCGGTGACGCTGGAAAGCGACGAAGGCTACGCACTGAAAGATCCTGGCCAGAGGAGGATGATCGGCTTCGTTGCCCTGCCCGCAGCCGGCGCCGGCCTTGGCGCATTGATTGGTCACTCCGTCGCCAGTTCGCAAAACAGTACGATTACCAGCTCGCTCCCGCCCGGCTGCACCGGACCACCGCCATTCTGTATTTCTTCCAGCCTAAGCGTTCCGCCCAACAAGGGGGAAAGCACCGTCATCGGTGCGGCAGTCGGCGGCGCTGTCGGCTTCGTGGCGTCGCTCGTGCTGCTCGCCAGCTCTCACAATTTTTTCCTCGACGTGGGAACACCGGTGGAAATGATCCTGCGGCAACCTCTGTTCCTCGAGGAACCTCGAGTCGCCGACGCAGTTCGAGATTCTGCGCAGCAGCCGGTAGCCGTACAGCCCGTCGCCAGGCGTCCGGTAGCGCCACAGTTACCAAACACCGGTGCGCTGAACCATACCTGTTTCACCCCCGGCAGCCCGGGAACACCGGATACTGTGATCCCCGGACCTCCGGGGCCTGATGGCGTGCCAGGTCCTTCGACGACTATCCCCGGCACACCGCCAACCCCCGGCACGCCGTATCCGTGCCCATAAAATCGGAGTGGAAAACCGAAGATTCGACTCTTCGGTTTTCCACAGACGTATCGCGTGCACGGCGAATCCCCGTAGAGACGTTGCTTGGTACGGCTCTGCCTGACAGCTCAACCGAGCGACTTCAGCCGCTCGGCCGCAATTTCCCTGTCCGATCTCAGGATTGCTCGTGATTGCTCGTTGAGCTTCGGGTCTCTTTCGTTACCCCTGCGGTAAAATCTTTAGTTACTCCGATGTGAGGCCGCCAGAAGCCGAGATCCAAAAGCCCAAGCCATGCCAACATTGATTCCGCAAGCCACGCGCATTCCTTCCGCCGGCAACAAGCCCAAACTCATCGACGAATACGTCGGACGGGTCACTACGAAGACGTCTGCCGCCAGCGTCGCTCACATGCGCAGCCCACAAGGATGGCTCGAACCCGGTCAGACTCCCGAGTTCGACGAATTCACGATCGTCCTAAAAGGAACGTTGCGCGTCGAGCACCGAAGTGCGAATGGAACGACCGGCACGCTCGACGTGGCCGCCGGACAAGCGGTCATCGCCCACGCCGGCGAATGGGTCCGCTACTCCTCGCCGCAGGACGGCGGCGCGGAATACATCGCAGTATGTCTGCCCGCATTCTCGATTGAGACGGTTCACCGGGACCAATGAAGATTCGCACGCTGTTCGGAAGCTAGCAGCCAGAAGCTGCTACTCCCACTCAATCGTCCCCGGCGGCTTCGAGGTGACGTCATAGACCACCCGGTTCACGCCCTTTACTTCATTCACAATCCGCGTGGAGATCGCCTTCAGCACTTCGTGGGGCAGCGGTACCCAGTCGGCGGTCATGCCGTCTTCGGAGCTGACAGCGCGGATCGCGCAAGTGTAGGCGTACGTCCGCATGTCACCCATCACCCCCACCGACATCACTGGCAGCAGCACGGCGAACGATTGCCAGATCTTCGTGTACAGGCCAGCCTCCTTGATTTCGCTGCCCACAATGTCGTCGCACTCCCTGAGCAGCGCTAGACGTTCGGGAGTGACTTCTCCCAGTACACGCACAGCCAGGCCGGGACCAGGAAACGGCTGGCGCTGCAGGATTTCTTCCGGCATGCCGAGGTCGCGACCGATCTTGCGGACTTCGTCCTTGAATAAATCTTTCAGCGGCTCGATGAGCTTGAGCTTCATTTTTTCCGGCAGGCCGCCGACATTGTGATGCGACTTGATCACCTGCGACGGCCCTCGCACCGAGCGCGACTCAATCACGTCGGGATAGAGCGTGCCCTGCACCAGCCATTTGACCTTGCCCTCGGTCTTCTCGATGCGGCGGGCCTCCTTCTCGAATACCTTGATGAATTCGTTACCGATGATCTTGCGCTTTTTTTCGGGATCGCTCACGCCCTTCAGTTTGCTAAGAAAGCGATCGCTCGCGTCGATGGCAACCACATGCAGGTTGAGCTTGTCTCGCAGTACTTTCTGTACTTTTTCGAATTCGTTCTTGCGCAGCACGCCATTGTTCACGAAGACGCAAGTCAGGCGCGACTTTCCCTTGGCGTCGCGCAGAGCGCGATCGATTAATACTGCTGCGACGGACGAATCCACGCCGCCCGAAAGCGCGCAAATGGCTCGTCCGCTGCCGACCTGCCGTTTTACCCGCTCGCTCGTCGAATCGATGAAGCGCTGCGGAGTCCATACAGGTTTCGCGCCGCAAATCTGGAAGATGAAATTCTTCAGCATCTGCGTGCCTTGCGGCGTGTGGTGGACTTCGGGATGAAACTGGACCGCATACCATTTTTTCGCAGTGTTCTGAATGCCGGCCACGGCAAAATGAGTTTTCGCCATCAGCTCAAAACCAGGCGGCAGTTCCAGCGCTTCGTCGCCATGCGACATCCACACCGCAAGTTTTTTGGCCAGTCCCTGAAAAAGAAGCGAATCGGAAACGATATCGATTTCAGCGTGCCCGTACTCGCGCTTGTCGGCGGGACGCACCTTGCCTCCCAGCGTGTGCACCATGAATTGCAATCCATAGCAGATGCCAAGCACAGGCAGGCCCAGTTCGAAGAGGCGCGCGTCAGCCGGCGGAGCGTCCTTGTCATAGACCGACCATGGCGCTCCGGAAAGAATAATGCCGACGGGCGCGTAGCTGTTGACCTCGTCGAGTTCTGCCGTGCAGGGCAGCACAACCGAGAAGACATTCTGTTCGCGGATGCGGCGCGCAATGAGCTGGGTATACTGCGCGCCAAAGTCGAGGATGACAATGCTTTGGCCGAGGGAAGACGGGTCGAGGGAAGATTGCTTCTGCCGGGATTCTTTTTCCACAAATGAGTTTCTCAGATTCGGGGAGAAGGTGTAAAGCGATTGGCCGTGACGAGATCAGTTCCGTGGAGACGTTGCCTGCCAACGTCTCTCTCGCCATCATTCGAAACGACGCTTGCAGCGACGCAACAAGCTACATCTCCACGGCGAGATTGGGCACGTCGCTTAGAATCCGTTCGTCGCGGTCGATGGAAGTCTGGATCCTCGTCTGGATCGGCGGTCCGGGCCTGAGCGCCGGAGCGGGAGGCAAGGGTGCCAGCAATGCCTGCGGCGTTTCCGCTATGCAGACATATCCAGCGAGACGCGCCATATAGAGCCAATCGGCGAAGGCAAAGTACGCCAGGGTTACGAGAAGTATTCCCGCAACCACCCACCGCCACGGCACGACGCCGGCGAAACCCAGCGGCATGGAGGCAAGCGTGAAAGCTCCAACTAACGCGACCAGGTGCGCCAGCCCTGTCCAAGTGCTGACTGCGAAGACGGCGGCGGTACGTTCGCGGCACAAAGCCACGGCGCAGGCGATCGCGCTCACTGTGTCCGCATCGTCGCGCACGGCGAACATGCCTGCCAATGACAACAGCCAGTTGAGTGCCCACCACAGGTAGCAGATCACTCCCGCCAAAGGAAGAAAGAGAGAAAAAGCCAGTCCGGGTTCCGGATTGGCGTCAGGCGAGGCAAACCCGGCCACGATCACCGCACCCAGGAGACCGAAGATTGCCGCCAGGGCAACGGCGGCCCGCAGAAAACTGAGACGAAGCAAAGCCGGGAATGCCTCCTTCGTAGAGACGTCGCTTGCAAGCTCTCTCTCACCATCGTCTGAAATGCCGCCCGCCGGTTGTTTGCCAACAACATCTCGACGAAAATAATCCAGCAGGCCCCTCACCGTGGCAACCCGGCCCACCGATGCCGTGATGATCCACAGAACCGTCAGCATCAACACCGCAACCAGACCGCCCATCGCAACCCGGTTCAGACTTCCGCGGAGGATGTGAGCAATCGCTTCTCCGACCAGATAGGGATGGCGAGTCCGCAGAAAAAGCAGTTCGCCGTTGGTCACGGGCAGGGTGTCGAGATATTCGAAGAACCCGAAAACGACCAGCGTTGCGGCGGTTGCGCCCACAATCCAGCGCCACATGATTTCTGCCAGCGTCAGCAACGGACGCCGGAATGCCGCGCGAAATCCTTCCGCTGTGGGCGATATGGGCATGAGGGCTTAGGATAACTCATCCGAGAAGGAAGTCATTTTCGCTTCTTTTTTACTTCACGACGACATTGACCAACTTGCCGGGGACGTAGATCTTCTTCACGATTTGCTTGCCGGCAATTGCTGTCTGCACTTTCTCGTCGGCAAGCGCCCGTTCGAGAATCGTTTCTTCCGTGGCATCCGCGGACACGACGATACGGCTGCGCAGCTTGCCATTGACCTGCACCGGAATCTCGAGTTCCTCTTCTTTGGCCAAAGTCGCATCGTACTTCGGCCAAGGCGCCTTGAGCAGGTTCCCTTGCTCGCCCAGCATCTCCCAGAGTTCGTGGGCAAGGTAAGGCGCAAAGGGGCCTAGCAGCAAGACGAGATTGCGCTCCACATGGGCCAGCAAGGGCCTTGGAATTTCGTTCTTGGCGATCGCATCTTCCGCACCGTACAAGACGTTCACCAGTTCCATGATGGCGGAGATGCAGGTGTTGAAGTGCCAGCGCCCCTGAAAATCGTCGCTGACGCGCTTGATCGTCTGGTGCAGCTTGCGCTGGATAGAGCGCGCTTGCGGCCCCAAGTCCCCCGGCACGGGGTTGCGCCAATTTGGGTGATTCGGTTCCGCGTGGCGGACGACGAACCGATACACGCGCCCCAGAAATCGCTGAATGCCTTCGATGCCGGAGTCCTGCCAGTCGAGATCGCGGTCGGGCGGCGCGGCGAACAGACTGTAAAGCCGCGCGGCGTCGGCTCCGTAGCGCGCGACCATCTCGTCGGGCGAGACCACGTTGCCCAAGCTCTTCGACATCTTGGCGCCATCTTTGATCACCATCCCTTGGGTGAACAAACGATCGGCGGGCTCGTCGTTGGTAATCATGCCCAGGTCGCGCATGAATTTCGTCCAGAAACGCGAATAGATGAGGTGCAAGATGGCATGCTCGACGCCGCCGATGTACTGATCAATAGGAAACCAGTATTGCGCAGTCTTGCCGTCGAACGGCGCGCGGTCGTTATGCGCGTCGGTGTAGCGATAGAAATACCAAGACGAGTCGACGAACGTGTCCATGGTGTCGGTCTCGCGGCGCGCCGGGCCGCCGCACTTGGGGCAGATGGCGTTGACGAATTCCGGCACGCGGCTAAGCGGCGATCCACCGGTGAGCGTGATGTCGACGTTCTCCGGCAAGATTACTGGCAAATCTTTTTCGGGCACCGCGACGATCCCATCCTTCTCACAATAGAGCATCGGGATGGGCGTGCCCCAGTAGCGCTGGCGCGAAATTCCCCAATCCTTCAGGCGATAGGTAACCGTCGCTTTGCCGAAATGATTCTGCTCGGCGTGCGCCGACATTTCTCGGATCGCTTCATCGCAGGGCAAACCGCTATAGCGCCCAGAGTTGATCAGGCTGCCCTCATGCGTCACAAACGGCAAAGGCGGTTCAGACACGGTTTCTTCCGGATCGTTCGCCAGTGGAACGACGACCAGGCGGATCTCCAGCTTATATTTTCGCGCAAACTCGTAATCGCGCTCATCGTGCGCCGGCACGCTCATGATGGCCCCGGTGCCATAGTCCATCAAAATATAATTCGCCACCCAGACCGGCACCTTCTCACCGTTGAATGGATTGATGGCATAGCGTCCCGTGGGAACGCCGTGTTTGTCGATCTCGCCAATGTCTCCTGTTTCCTTCGCCTTCTGTTGCTCGGCGATGAGTCGGTCAACCTTGGCGCGGAGATCAGCATTCGTCGCCGCAAGATCTCGTACGATCGGGTGCTCCGGCGCAAGTTGGACCGAGGTGGCGCCGTAAATCGTATCCACGCGCGTGGTAAACACGCTGATGGCCGAGCCCGCGGCACCACTGGCGCCGTCCAGCTTGAAATCAACCAGCGTGCCTTCGCTGCGTCCGATCCAGTTGCGTTGCATGGTGCGTACTTTTTCCGGCCAGCCTTCGAGCTTGTCCAATCCGCGGAGCAATTCGTCGGCATACTTCGTCGTGCGTACAAACCACTGCTCAAGTTCACGCTGCCCAACCACGGTATCTTCGTGGCGCCAGCAACAACCGTTTACGACCTGTTCGTTGGCCAGCACGGTCGCACATTTCGGGCACCAGTTTACTTTGCTTTTCTTGCGATAAGCGAGGCCGTGTTCGAACAGCTTCAGGAAGAACCACTGATTCCAGCGATAATATTCCGGCAGGCAGGTAGTGATCTCGCGCGACCAGTCATAAGCAAAGCCCAGGCGCTTCATCTGCGCCTTCATGTTCGCAATGTTGCCCAGCGTCCATTGTCGCGGCGGTGTGTTGTTCTGAATGGCCGCATTTTCCGCGGGCAAGCCGAACGAATCCCAGCCCATGGGATGGAGAACGTTATAGCCGTTCATCCACATATAGCGGGCGAGCGCGTCCCCGATGGAATAATTGCGCACGTGTCCCATGTGCAGCGCGCCCGAGGGATAGGGCAGCATCTCCAGCACGTAATATTTTTTCTTCGTGGGTTTGCTCTGGTCGGATGCGGACTGGGCAGCGTAGAGCGCGGCATTCTGCTGCCAGCGCTCGAACCACTTGCTTTCGACCCGCTGGGCATCGTAGCGTTCGTCATTCCGTTCCGGGTGAGGACGTTCAGTCAAGGTGGCGTCAGATCCTTCTTCGTGCGGCATAAGCGAACTTGTTCGAGAGTTGAAACCTAGATTCTACAACGCCGGTCCTAGAGACGGTGCTTGCAACGTCTCTCTCCAGCCTCCGAGATGCCGCCGGCAAGACGTGGCAAGCTACGTCTTTACGACCAGCTTCTTTAATACATCAACGTTCCTTCGATCATCTCCGGGCACATCGATTGGCGTCTCGGCGATGAACGCGGCATGCGCCAGCCGAAGGTCATTGAGCAGAATGCGAAATGTTTCTTTGCCGATACTTCCCTTCCCAATGTGCTGATGACGATCCAGCTTCGATCCGCACGCGGCTTTCGCGTCGTTGCAGTGCCAGACCTTAACGGTATTCAGTCCAAGGGTGGCATCGAGATGTTGCAGAGTCTGGTAAATGCCCTCCTCGCTGACAATGTCGTATCCGGCAACGTGCGTGTGACAAGTATCGATGCAGGCGCCGACCGGAACGATTCCGCGCAGGCGCTCCAGCACCTCCGCGACTTGCTCGAAGCTTCCGCCGAGAGAGAATTCCGCGCCGGCCGTGTTCTCGATCAGAATGGTCAAGCCGCCTTTTGCCAGGTCGAGCCCTTCTGTGGATGCCGCGATGGCAGCGGCAGTCCGCAACAATCCTTGCTCGCGATCGGCGCCGCGAAACGAACCCGGATGCAAGACCAAATATTCCGCACACAGGGAGAGCGCTCGCTCCACTTCGCCGCGAAACGCCTCCATCGATTTTTGGAGAAAGAGTTCATTCGAGCTGGCAAGATTCACCAGATAATTGGTGTGGATCACCAGCGGCCTCAGATCATAACCCGCGCGCAGGCGATTCATTTCGGTGCATTGCAACTCGCCAAGCTCATAAGGGGCCCACCGCCGCGGGCTGGAAGAAAAAATCTGGAATGTGTTGCAACCCAGCCGATACGCTCGCTCGGCGGCGTTCTGCACGCCGCCCGCGGAAGAAGTATGAATGCCGATGCGGCGAGAAGTCAGGCGGGGCGGGCGCTTCGACGTGGGCCGCTTGAGAATGTCCTGTTCTCGCGCCAGGGAGCGAGGCATGACAAAAGTATAACTAGAATGTGGACGGCGCCACGCTCTGCTCGGCGGGACGGGCCAAGGCGCCCGTCCCCGCACATTCACTCCGCCCTTTAATTCATCGTGATCACTGCCCGGAAGCGCACCTTGCCTTCTGCGACGCGATCATAGGCTTTGCCGATTTCGTCGAGTTTGTAGGTTTCCGCTACCACCTTCACTTTGCCTTGGGCGACGTAATCCAGCGCTTCGTAAAGATACTCGGGACCGTTCTGGCTCGAGCCGATGATGCGTACGCGAGTGAGCATCATCCCCATATTGAAGCCGAAAGGCTCGTTCGACGCGCCCATGACTACGACTCGGCCGTCGGGACGCATACCCTGCGCGGCCTCTGCGGTCGCAGCCCAGGAGTTCGAAGTCCCAAGCAGCACATCCGCGCCACCGGACGCCAGCAGTTGGGCGCCGCTTTCTACCACCTCGTCGGCTCCCAGTTCGCGAATCATTTTTTCTTTGTCTTTCGATTTAGTCACGGCAATCGTCTCGAAACCCGCGGCCTTGGCGTACTGGAGCGCCAAGTGCCCGAGTCCTCCGATGCCCACGACAGCCACTCGCTCGTGCGGCTTGGGATCGGCAATACGAAGCCCGCTCCACACCGTATATCCCGCGCAAAAAATTGGCGCGGCCTACTCGTAGCTCAGGGCGTCGGGGATCGGCATGGTCGCGTCCGCGAATGCCAGCATGTATTCGGCGTGGCTGCCTTGCAGGCCAATGCCGGTGGAAATTGCGTTCTGGCACAGTTCTTTTTTGCCGCGCAAACACCACTCGCAGCGTCCGCAGCCTTTCTGCACCCAGCCGACGCCGACACGGTCGCCTACTGCCGTTAACGGATGGAACGACTGCTGCTTTCATGAGGAACGCTCCTGGTAGATCTTTGCTGAAACCATCTGGATACGCTTCCTTTGGATGCTTGCTACTTTCCTTGGATTCACGGGCCGCCCTATTTGCGGTGCAGGTGCTGGCAACGGTAAACTTAGCGATCAAGAAGTCGAGCTTCTCGAGGGACAGCCGAGGCGGCTGTCCTTACATATGCGATTCCCAGGGTGAAATTATGTTAGTCGTCATGCAGGCCCAAGCCACGGAAGAGCAGGTGCGCGCCGTTTGTCAGAAGATCGAGAAGCTGGGTTATCGCGCGCATTCCATGCCGGGCGCGCAGCGCACCGCCATCGGCATTACCGGCAACAAGGGCGAAGTCGAGCAGGGTACTCTCGAGGAAATGCCCGGCGTGCAGGAAGTCATCAAGGTCTCAAAGCCCTACAAGCTGGTCAGCCGCGACGTCAAGCAGGACAACACGGTCATCCGTTTCGCCGGCACTGATGCCACGATTGGCGGCCCGGGACTGGCGATTGTTGCGGGGCCGTGCGCCATCGAGAATCGCGACCAGGCGTTCACCGTCGCCGAGCGCGTCGCCCGTGCCGGAGCGCAATTCTTTCGCGGGGGCGCGTACAAGCCCCGCACTTCTCCCTACTCGTTTCAAGGATTGGAAGAGGAAGGCTTGCGGATCATGGCAGAAATCCGCCAGCAGTTTGGCATGAAGATCATCACCGAAGCTATCGATAACGAGTCGCTCGACCTGGTGGAGGAGTATGCCGACGTGATTCAGATCGGCGCGCGCAACATGCAGAATTTTTCTCTGCTCAAACGCGCCGGACGCGCCCGCAAGCCGGTGCTGCTGAAGCGCGGCATGTCGGCCACGCTGGAAGAATTTCTCATGGCGGCCGAATATATTTTGAGCGAAGGCAATTACAATGTGGCGCTGTGCGAGCGTGGCGTAAGGACCTTTGCCGACCACACCCGCAACACGCTCGATTTGAGCCTGGTACCGGCGGTGCAGCGGCTTAGTCATCTGCCCATTCTGGTCGATCCCAGCCACGGCACCGGCAAGCGCAACAAAGTCACACCACTCTCGCGCGCGGCGGTAGCCGTCGGTGCCGACGGTTTGATGGTCGAAGTTCACAACAAACCGGACGAAGCGCTCTCCGACGGACCGCAGTCGCTCTTCCCCGATCAATTCGATGAACTGATGAAGCAGGTGCGCCAGATCGCCGCAGTGGTGGGAAGAACCGTGCCGGCGATCGGGGTGCGGGAGCCGGTGGCAGCGAGCAAATAGCCGCATGGAACGGGTTGATTCAGAGACTCCGTGACGGGCATTCAGGGAGCACTAACGAGCGGCATCCTGGCGGTGTTGGCGTCAGTTACGATTTTCGCGGGCGGTCCGCTTGCGCAGGACGCAGTGCCTGCGTCGGCGCCTCCAACATCGAGCCTCCCACCCTGCAAAGAGCCGCGGGCGGTACCGGAACCCGAGCACATGACTCGGCCGAAATATCCCAAGGAGTCCCTGAAAGCTGGAGCGAGGGTTCCGTCGAACTGCGAGCCCTCGTCGATAGCAATGGGAAAACTCGGGAGCTGAAGTTAGTGAAGGGCGAACCGGTCTTCGCGAAGCCTGCCATTGAAGCCGTCCGCAGATGGCAGTTCCATCCCGCGCTCACTCAAGGTAAGCCAGTCGAAACCGCATACAAGGTCCAAGTCCGATTTGTCCTCGTCCTACGCGAGGCGATCCCCGACTGGGAAATCGAGTCACCGCAAGACACTGCTGAAGTCTCTCAGTCCGCATCGACGAACTTTGAGCGCGGCACACCAGACGGTCCGGTCTAGCGGTTGTCGGAGGGGCAAGGGGTGACTGCTCCAAAGCAAGTCTATGCGCCGGAACCAGAGTTTTCGCAGAAAGCTCGCAAAGCCGGAGAACAGGGAACCGTTACTCTTTCTCTCATCGTAGGAACCGACGGCAAGCCTCGAGACGTCACGGTAAGTTGCAGTTCCGCCCCTGACTTGAACGAGAACGCCCTCGATGCCGTCAAATCCTGGAAATTCGAGCCCGGGACAAAACACTGAAAGCCTGTCATGGTAGAAATCTCCGTCGAGGTTCAGTTTCACCTGGACAACAATCCTTGAAATTTTGCCTGAGGCGCATAATCTGATTATCTGATTCTATGAAAAAGACGGTCATCTCTGTCACGGAGGCGGCGCGCAATTTTGTCAACTGCATTAACCGGGTGCATTATCAGAACGTGAGTTACCTGCTCCTCAAGAACGGCTCTCCGCTGGCCCGCCTCGTGCCAGCCGACGAAAAGACCTGTAAAATCAGCGACACTTTTCCCAAGTAGGTGGGCGGGTTGAAAGTAATCGTACCGGTCTAGCTGTTGATGCGGAGCGACTCATGCTGGAGTTGAACATGGCAGATACGCGCTTGCCCCTGATCCAGTCAGTAGCGCTTGTCAGCGCGCTGGCGTTCGCAATCGGCGCAGCCAATACATACGCGCAAGATCCGCCTCCGCAGACTCCCTCCGAAATTGTGTACGACCGACAGACCGCCGGCATGACCCACCCGAAGGCGGTTTACCAGCCCGCCCCGGAGTATGCCAACGGACCCCGCCGGAAGAAGATCCAGGGCAACGTTCTCCTCTCCATGATCGTTACGGCCGACGGCACAGTGCGCGATCCCCAGGTCACGCAGAGCCTGGACAAGGATCTCGACAAGAAGGCGGTGGAATGCGTCAAGAAATGGAGATTTGAACCGGCCACCAGGGATGGAAAGCCTGTGGCCATGCGCGTCGTCGTTGAGGTCAATTTCCACCTGTATTAAAGACTTCCCATGACGCCGCTCTGGTAATCTTTTCCTTCCGCCACGGCGGCGTCTACTTTGAGAAAACTCCTCTTCATCGCTGTTCTGATTCCCATCGTCGGCGGCCTCGGCTGGTGGTATTTCCGTGAGCAATCGCTTCCGGATTACGACCCCGCCTACCGCGAGTACGCCTACGTCAGCAATGGCAAAAGCAACACGGTCAGTGTGATTGACCTGCGCACCTTCGCGCTGGCCAAGACCATCCCGGTCGGCAGCGACCCTACCGGCATCGCGGCCAACAGCAAGAAGAACGAAATCTATGTCGTTAACGCGGGCTCGAACAACGTCAGCGTGATCGACGCCGAGACAAACACGGTGGCGGCTACGATTGGAGTGCATGGCCGTCCGTACTTCATCGACGTGGCGGCGGATGGTAAGCACGCCTACGTGGCCAACTCGGCCTCATCGAACGTCAGCGTGATTGATCTCGAAAAGCGCATCGTGATCGGCAACGTACGCGTGGGTGTTGCGCCGGGGCTGGCCCGCGTTTCGCCCGACGGTTCAACCATTGTCGTCAGCAATCGCGGCGACAACACCGTGTCCCTCATCGACACGAAGTTTCTGCGCGTGCGGGCGACGCTGCCCGTGTGCCAGCAACCGGAGGCGATCGCGATCCTGCCGGACTCAAGCAAGGCATTCGTGGCTTGTTCGGGCTCTTCGCAGGTGGCCTCGATCGCCCTGCAGAGCGGAACTCAGAAAAGCGACCGTCTGATGGCGCTGCTGGACGTGGGCCACACTCCGGTCAGTCTTACCGTAAAACCCGACGGCGGCGAGCTGGTGGTGTGTAATTTCGACTCCGACAGCATCTCGATCATCGAGACCGGTAACGATGAAGTGGGCAACAGCCTGGAGATCGGGCAGCATCCGGCGCGCGGCGTGGTTACGCTCGACAATTCGCGGCTCTATGTGACCAACTTCGGATCGAACAGCGTCGCGGTCTATGACATTGATATCGGCCTCAGGATCGACACCCTGGCCGTGGGAAGCCGTCCCGATGCACTCGCGCTCACGCCGGATGAGAACTATCTTCTGGTGCTCGATACGCAGTCGGGGGATGTGACAGTGATTCAAAAACGCAAGCCGCGAAAGCTGGAAAGGGAGTATGGGCTGCTGACACTGATTCCAGTCGGAGTGCAGCCGAACGCGATCGTGGTGAAAGCGTTCATGGCCGCCAAGATACCGAAGAAGTGAGGAACTCACGCGCACCAGGAAGACCGTTGCAAGCCACGTCTCTTCAAAAACGTTCGCGGAGACGCAACTTGTTCCATCTCTCTCGCTTACAGCGTGGGATTAGGATTGAACCGCCGCGGCCTTGACGCAGAAACGATCCAATGCAGCCTTCAGATCCGCGGCAATGGCCGGAGCTTCGCGCGATTCAATGTCGCGGCGCGGCATCATGTAAACCAGTTGGCCGTCGCGCAGAATTGCAATGGAGGGCGAGGACGGCGGGTATCCCGTGAAGTAGCCGCGGGCGCGGTCGGTGGCTTCCTTTTCCTGCCCGGCAAATACCGAGTAGGCATGGTCGGGCCGGATGGAATTCTGCAGCGCGATGCGCACAGCAGGACGCAGGCGTCCGGCGGCGCATCCGCAAATCGAATTCACGACCACCATCGTCGTTCCCGGACGGTTCTTTAGCGCCTGGTCGACTTCCTCGGGGGTGCGGAGTTCTACAATCCCCAAACGCGTCAGCTCTTCGCGCATAGGGACAACCATAACTTCGGGATACATCGACATATTTGTTTTATTCCTCGGATTGAATTTCTATGTGTTCCTATTGTAACCCGTCATTCCTCTGTCATCTTAAGCGAAGTTTGTGTGTTCGCACGGCGAACGGCAACCCCGTCGAAAGATCGCTCGCGTCTGACCCGTGAGTGCCGCAACAAACTGCGGATGTGTATATTGAAACTGCCCCCATGCGACTCGAGGAAAATGTTCCCCTGGCCCCACTGACGACCTTCCGATTGGGAGGGCCAGCCCGTTTCTTCGTGGAAGCCAAATCGGTCGGAGAGGTACAGGAAGCGGTCGCACTGGCGCGCTCGAACAATTTCCCTCTCTTCATTCTGGGAGGTGGCAGCAATCTGCTCGTGGCCGATCGCGGCTGGCCCGGACTAGTCTTAAGAGTGGCCATCCCCGGCATCGATCGCCACGCGGACGAGGTCGACGGAAAGACTCGATTCGACGTTGGCGCAGGCGAATCCTGGGATCGCTTCGTCTGGCACGCGGTCCTAGGACGGTGCGCTGGCGTCGAGTGTTTGAGTGGAATCCCGGGCAGCGTTGGCGGCACTCCGGTGCAGAATGTAGGTGCATACGGACAGGAAGTAGCGGAGACGATCGAATCGGTTCAGGTCTTCGATTTGAAAGACAGCCAGGTGCGCGAGTTGTGTGGGGAAGCTTGCGGATTTACCTACCGCTCCAGCATTTTTAATACGACGGAGCGCGGGCGATTCATCATTCTCCGCGTAACCTACGCGCTCCTCGCGGGGGGCAAGCCGCGCATCGGCTACGCCGATTTGAAGAGGCACTTCGAAGGCCGCGAGACCTCGCCCGATCTTGCTGAGACTCGTGAAGCGGTTCGCCACATCCGCGCATTGAAAGGAATGCTGCTGGTTGCGGGCGATCCCGATTGTCAGAGCGCGGGCTCGTTTTTCAAGAACCCGGTGATTTCCCAAGAGCAGCATGAAGACTTGAGGCAACGAGCCGCCGCGAAGGGATTGACTCTCCCCAGCTATCCTGCGTTGGAGAAGAATAAGAAAATTTCGGCGGCGTGGCTGGTGGAACGATCCGGCTTCGCCCGCGGATACGGCTTTGGCCATGTCGGCATATCGAGCAAGCACGCGCTGGCCCTGGTGAACCGCGGAGGAGCTGCTGCTGCCGAAGTACTGACTTTGAAGGATGAGATCCAGCAGCGCGTCGAAGAAATCTGGGGGGTCCGCCTGGAACCGGAACCGGTAATGGTCGGCTTCTAGGTTTGTGTGGTGCGGACACTGTTGTCCACCGCTGTTGAAGTTGATGTTGCAAGTGATTCAGAGTCAGGATCAAGATCAAGATCAAGCCAAAGCGGCGGACTCGAGTGTCCGCTACACCCAAACCCTTCCGCAAGTCCCTCATCCCCGATCGTTCTCCTGAAGAAATTCCTGAACAAAATGAGTCCCTGGGCAGTCTTCATGAGTGAGGGCAGACATGTGGTGGCGGGAGACGCGATCCTGAGCGGAGCGGCGACGAGCGATCACAGGGAGAACGATCGCGGTGAATACGAGCTCAGTCAGGGCGAGATACTTGAGGGGCTGGTCCGGAAGCACTCACGACTGGTGTATCGCATTGCGTACGCCGTGCTGCGCGACCATCACGATGCGGAAGACGCCACGCAGGAAACATTTATGCGAGTACTGCGCTACAGTTCGAAACTCGCGTCCGTGGAAGATCCGAAAACGTGGCTGGCGCGAGTCGCCTGGCGCGTCGCCGTGGATCGAACGCGGCAACGCGCACGGACGCAGGAAATTACCTTGGACGATCCAGAGAAGCCGTTGCCGGAAGTCGCTTCGTCCGACACTCCAGCCGATGAGACCGTGCACGGCGCCGAGGTGAGCGCGGCCCTGGAGGGGATGATTGCTGCGCTCCCTGAGAAGCTGCGCGAGCCTTTGATTTTGTCGACGATTGAAGAGATGTCGCCGCGAGAAGTCGGTGCGACGCTGGGGATCAACGAAGCGGCGGTGCGGTCGCGCGTGTTTCGGGCGCGTCAGATACTGCGGGAGAAGTTGGCGGTGCGAATTGTCCGGAAGTAGGTGAGAACCATGGCAAACGGAAAGCAGGACGAACTTGATCGCGCGCTGGATGCGGCGCTGGCGAAGTACGCCGCGGCTGAGCCGAGGAGCGGCCTGGAAGATCGAGTTCTTGCCAACTTGCGCGTCGAGAGGGCAGGGGTTAGAGACCGCGCCTGGTGGCGCTGGAGCGTGCTGGCGGTGTTGGCGGCGATGGTCATTGTTGCGCTGGCTTTGAGATCGGACAGGCCAGCGCATCCCGTTGTTGCGATTCACCCTTCGGTCCCCGCTTCGACTGCTCCACAGAGTCCGATGGTGCGCGCAACCCAGGTCGCGTCGCTCCTCCGGCCGGCACGAAAAGCCAACGCGCGGCGCTCTCAATCTCTGGTCGCGACTGCGGATCAAGCCAAGATGGGACCGCACATGGGGGCGCCACCCAAGCTGGATCAGTTCCCCTCGCCCCAGCCTCTCAGCGAGCAAGAGAAACTTCTGCAGAGTTATGTTGCGAAATATCCGGAACAAGCGGTGCTGATTGCGCGGGCCAGAACAGAGGCGCTGCGACAGGACCAACTCGAAGAGATGGCGGCCATTCCCGCTCCCGAGCGGACGATGGATTCGACAGAAGAACGGAATGGCACGGCAGAAAGATAAAACTCAAGGAGACGGACTATGCCCAAGGCATCAATGGTTTGGACAATTGCGATTCTGGGAATCATGATTTGCTGGGGAGCGGCGGGGCACGCCCAGGACGCGGCGCAAGCCAAGTCCGATGCGGAGCCAAAGGCCCCAGCGAAAGCGGACGTGGAACAGAAACCAGTGCACGCCTACCGGCTCGACTTTTCCGTGAACGAACTGGAGGACGGCAAGAAAATCAACACGCGGCAGTACTCGCTCAACTTGAACGCGGACGATGCCAATGAAATCAAAATCGGCACTCGCGTCCCCGTCGACGCGAAACCGGGTGAATTCCAGTACATGGACGTCGGCACCAGCATCTGGTGCCGAATCGGGGAGCGCTCCGATGGCATCCCGATGTCGGTGCGCGCTGACATCAGCAATTTCGCGATTCCGGAACAAGGCACGGGGCAGGTGTCGCGACCCGAGATACGGCAATTCAAAATCAACGCCAGCACTCTGGCTCAACTGGGCAAGCCGATGATCGTGGGCAGCGTGGACGATCCCAACTCCAAGCGGCAGTTTCAGCTTGAGGTGACGGTGACAAAACTGAAGTAGTTCCCGGGGGAGCGGACACTCAGCCGCCTTTGCATTTAGTTTTGAACCTGCATCCCGCAAGTACAAGAACAAAACCAACTTCAAAAGCGGCGGACAGGAGTGTCCGCCCTACAAATAAACAAAACGGCGCCGCCCCCGGTTCGCGCCCCAGCTTTTGGCTATGCCCCCGAGTGGGAGAAGGGTAAACGATTCGGGGCGAGCGGCGCCTCCGACTCCCGATCGACAATTCTTGCCGCCTCTTGAAAGATCTCTACAAACATTTTTCGCGTGAGCCTGCCGGTCTGCGTGTTCTGGTTTGAGGGATGGTAGGAGGCGAGCAACACGTTACCGTCGGGCATTCTGTAACTGGCGCCGTGTTTGAAGATATACGCTTTCTTGCTGGCGAGCCGGCCCTGACGCTTCAGATAGTTCAAGTAAGCGTCGAAACCGATCTTTCCCAGAGCGACCACAACCTTTACCTCTTTTAATCCCGCCAACTCGCGATCCAGAAAGCGCGAGCAGGCTTCGAGTTCCTGCGGCAGGGGCTTGTTGTCCGGAGGAGCGCATCGAACGGCGGCTGTAATATAAAGATTTCTTAACTTCATGCCATCGTTGCGGTCGATGGCTGTGGGCTGACTGGCAAATCCAGTCTGGTGCAGCACGGGATACATAAACTTGCCGGAAGCATCACCGGTGAAGGGACGCCCGGTGCGGTTCGAGCCGTGGGCTCCGGGAGCAAGTCCCATGATCAGTACGCGCGCGTGGGGATCGCCGAAACCAGCTACGGGCTTGCCCCAGTATTCCCAGCCCAGATAGGCACGACGCTTGACTCGTGCGACTTCCTCGCGATACGCGACCAGGCGCGGACACCGCGTACAGGCCACAACTTCCTGGTTGAGAACCACCAGCCAATTCACCCGCTTATTACATCACATCCCTTCGCCAAAGGGTGGATGGCACGCGCAAGGGCTGGCCTAAACGTCACGGTTGCCCTGATGAGCAAAGCCGCAAGCTAAGTCTCTACGCCTTTTTGTCTCCACGGCTATTGATGGGCGGTGGGAGCTTCAGGGCTGCCGGTGGTCAGCGGCGCAATCGGTTGCTCGATTTCTGCATCCAGGCTGGGCAGGGGAGATTCCAGAGCAATCTGCAGGACCTGATCCATCGTATCGACGAAATGAAGTTTCATGGCGTTGCGCAGATTTTCCGGCACTTCGGCCACATCTTTTTCGTTGTCCTTGGGCAGAATCACTTCAAACAATCCGGCGCGATGAGCCGCCAGCAGTTTCTCTTTCAGCCCGCCGATGGGCAGAACCTTGCCACGCAGCGTGATCTCTCCAGTCATGGCAAGATCGCGACGAACCGGAATTTTGCTGAGAGCGCTGGAAATTGCAGTAGCGATCGTGATGCCCGCCGACGGACCATCTTTTGGAATGGCACCCTCGGGAACGTGCACATGCAAATCAAGATTGCGATAGAAGTCGCGGCTCAGGCCCAGCCTTTGCGCCCGCGACCGCACATAGGACATGGCCGCCTGGGCCGATTCCTGCATCACGTCGCCCAGTTTGCCCGTCAGCGTCAGCTTGCCCTTGCCGTCGACCACGCTGGCCTCGGTGCTCAGAATTGAGCCGCCCACTTCCGTCCAGGCGAGACCGGTCACCAATCCGATTTCGCTCTTCTCGTGCGCCAGAGTATCGCGGAATTTGATGACGCCTAGGAAGTCGTTGACGTTCCCTCCAGTGACCGCGACGTTATAGTTTTCGCCTTCTTTGACGACTTTGCGAGCAACCTTGCGGCAGACGTTGCCGATTTCGCGCTCCAGGTTCCGCACTCCGGCTTCCCGCGTGTACGAACGAATGAGACCGGTAATGGCTTCGTCGGTAAACTTGATGTTCTTCTCCGACAAGCCGGCGGCCAGCATCTGCTTCTTGACCAGGAACTGCTTGGCAATCTCAACTTTTTCCTGCTCGGTGTATCCGTGCAGGCGCAACACTTCCATGCGATCCTGCAGCGCCGCGGGAATGGTGTGCATCACGTTCGCGGTGGCGACAAAAAATACCTGCGACAAATCGTATTCGACGTCGAGATAGTGATCGACGAACATGAAATTCTGTTCGGGATCGAGGACTTCGAGCAGCGCCGCGGATGGATCTCCGCGGAAGTCCATGGACATCTTGTCGACTTCATCCAGCATGAAGACCGGGTTCTTGGTACCCGCCTTCTTCATCATCTGAATAATCTGCCCGGGCAGCGCGCCGATATAGGTGCGACGGTGGCCGCGAATCTCGGCCTCGTCGCGCACACCGCCGAGCGACATGCGAACGAACTTGCGGCCCGTGGCCTTGGCAATCGACATTCCCAGCGAAGTCTTGCCCACGCCGGGAGGCCCGACGAAGCAGAGGATCGAGCCCTTGGGATTCTTTACCAATTGGCGCACGGCGAGGAATTCAAGGATGCGCTCCTTGATCTTCTCCAAACCGTAGTGGTCTTCGTTCAGAACTTTTTCGGCTCGGGAGATATTTCGGATCTCCTTGGAACGCTTCTTCCAAGGCACCGCCAGCAGCCAGTCAAGATAGTTGCGCGAAACCGTGGACTCGGCCGACATGGGCGGCATGGCTTCCAGCTTTTTCAGTTCCTGCAGAGCCTTGTCTTTCACGTCCTTGGGCATCCCGGCGGATTCGATTTTCTTCTTCAGTTCGTCGAATTCACTTTTTTCGCCGCGACCCAATTCTTTCTGGATGGCCTTGATCTTTTCGTTGAGGTAATACTCTTTCTGCGCCTTCTCCATCTGCCGCTTCACGCGCGACTGGATGGTGCGGTCCACATTCAACTTCTCGATCTCGATATCGAGCACGTCGGCAATACGGGTGAGGCGCTCGGCTGGATCGAAGATCTCTAACAGCTCCTGCTTCTCTTCGATGGAAAGTTGCAGATTGGCGGAAATCACATCCGTCAGCTTGGCCGGATCTTCCATGCGTACGGCCGAAATCATGGTCTCGTAGTTGAGCGCCTGGCACAGCTTCACATATTGTTCGAACAGCGTCGTGACACGCTGCATGCCGGCTTCTAGTGCCTGGTTGCCTTCAGTCGCATAGCGCGCGACCCGGACGGTAGCTTGCATGAAACCGTCGGTGTCCACCACCTGCAGGATCTTCCCGCGTTCCACTCCTTCGACCAGAACCTTGATGTTGCCGTCGGGCAGCTTCAGGCTCTGCACGATGTTGACGATCGTGCCCACCTGGTAGATCTCGTTGGCTTTTGGCTCATCGATCGAAGCATCGTGCTGGGTGGCCAGGAAAATCTTCTTGTCCGCCGCCAGTGCCTCTTCCAACGCCCGCACGCTCGATTCGCGGCCCACCACGAATGGCGTCATCATGAAGGGAAAAATGACCACGTCCCGGATGGGCATCATGGGCAGCTTCTTGGATTCGAACTTTTCCTTGGATGTGGTCACTGAGTCTCCCTGGGATGAACAGCCAACCGATGACGGCCAACCTGGAACAATTCTACCTCGCCCTTAGGTTCAACGCATGGCTATTAGTGCCCATGTCTGGTAGAGACCTTGCTTTTCAACGTCTCTAGGAATACCTACCCGGCCTTCTCCATCACCGTGGCGAACGAGGCACTGCGCTTCTCCACCATTTCCCGCGTCACTTCAAACTCTTTCACTTTCTTCTGGCTGGGCAGGTTGAACATCAGGTCGAGCATAAGTTCTTCCAGAATCATTCGCAACCCCCGCGCTCCCACCTTGCGCGCCATGGCCTGGCGGGCGATTGCCCGCAGCGCTTCCTCGTGGAACTTCAATCGCACATTCTCGAACTCGAACAACCGCTGGTATTGCTTGACGATGGCATTTTTCGGCCGCGTGAGGATTTCGATCAACGCAAATTCGTCGAGATCTTCCAGCATGCCCACCACCGGCAGCCGGCCCACAAATTCCGGAATCAACCCGAACTTGATCAGGTCTTCCGGCTGGATCTCACCCAACAATTCCTGGGTACGCTTTTTCGAAACGGCCGACTCATCCTTTTCCGCTTCTTCACCACCGCGGAAGCCGAGTGCCTTTTTGCCCATCCTGCGGGAAATGATTTTGTCCAGGCCAACAAAGGCTCCGCCACAAATGAACAGGATGTTGGTCGTGTCCACCGGGGTGAATTCCTGATGCGGGTGCTTGCGCCCGCCCTGCGGCGGAACATTGGCAATAGTGCCTTCGAGAATCTTCAGCAGCGCCTGTTGCACGCCTTCGCCGGAAACGTCACGGGTGATCGAGGGATTCTCATCCTTGCGCCCGATCTTATCGACTTCATCGATATAAATGATCCCAGTCTGGGCGCGGCTCACATCTCCGTCAGCAGCCTGTAGCAGTTTCAGGATGATATTCTCGACATCTTCGCCAACGTAGCCGGCTTCGGTGAGGGTTGTGGCATCGACAATCGCGAAGGGCACGTCCAGCATGCGGGCCAGAGTCTGCGCCATGAGCGTCTTGCCTGTCCCCGTCGGACCGATCAGCATGATGTTGGACTTGCTGAGTTCGATGCCGTCCCCAGGCTTCTGCCGGTTCATGAAAATGCGCTTGTAGTGGTTGTAAACCGCCACCGCCAGTTTTTTCTTGGTCTGCTCCTGCCCAATCACATACTCATCGAGGAAAGTCTTCACTTCCTGAGGCTTAGGCAGTTGATTGGGCGTGCTGGTCTGGGGAGTCGCCGTGCGGTCGTCTTCCAGAATGGAGTTGCAGACCGCCACACACTCATCGCAGATATAGGCGCGGGGATAATCACTGGGCGACGAAATCAGCTTAGCCACGGCGTCCTGCGACTTGTGGCAGAACGAACAGCGCAGTATCTCGTCGGAGCCCGTCTTGGTTTTCACTCGGCTCTACTCCTTGAATCTTTCTCCGGCAAGACCTGGCCTCGGCCACTTCAGGCCCTCCGCCGTACCGCTTTTCGCGGCTGACAACCTCGGTCAGGCGCGAAGGCAGATCATACCGCTTTTGCCGTCTTATAGATGATATCGTCTATGATTCCATATTCCTTAGCCTGCTGCGCGTTCATGATGAAGTCGCGCTCCACGTCTTTTTCCACCTTGTCCAGTTTCTGCCCGCTGTGCTTGGAGAGTAACTGGTTTGTAATCTCGCGCATACGCAGGATTTCCCGAGCGTGGATGTCGATGTCGGTGGCTTGTCCCGACAATCCTCCCATCGAGGGTTGATGGATTAGAATTCGCGAATTAGGCAATGCCAATCTCTTCTTGGCTTCGCCTGATGCTAATAGTAACGCGGCCATGGACGCGGCCTGGCCCACGCACAACGTCATCACGTCGTTCTTTACGTACTGCATGGTGTCGTAAATCGCCATGCCGGCCGTAATCGAGCCGCCCGGAGAGTTGATATAAAGCTGGATATCTTTCTCCGGATCTTCCTGAGCCAGAAACAGCATTTGCGCGATTACGAGGTTGGCGATGTTGTCGTCAATCGGCGTGCCGATGAAGATTATGTTGTCGCGCAGCAGCCGGGAATAGATGTCGTAGGCGCGTTCGCCCCGCCCGGTCTGCTCAATCACCATCGGCACCAGCATCATTTGCGGATCTTTCTTCTGCCAATCGTTCGGTTTCACATTCACCTGCCACACTCCGCCCCGACGCAACACTTAGCTTGCATGGGGAGGGTCGAAAGAGGTCCGCGTCTTTCTTGTGAACTACGCGGACTGGTGATACAGAAAATCGAGGGTCTTTTCGCTGCGGATTCTGTTTCGGATTCTATCGAGGCCCCCATCTTGTGTCAAACGAGCGCGAACCGCTTCCGGAGTCTGTTTTGACTGCTTGGCTAAGGCTTTAATCTCGTGATTCACTTCGTCCTCCCCAGCCTGGATCTGTTCCAGCTCCGCGACCCGTTCCAGTAACAATGACGACTTCACATCCAACACCGCCTGGTCCCGCTGACCTGAGCGCAAGCGCGGCAGGTCCATCTTCTTCAGATCTTCCATCTTCATGCCCTGCGCCGCCAACGCGCGCAGCCCGCGCTCCAGCCGCAGATCGATCTGCCGGTCGACGAGCGATTCCGGCACTTCAAAATCGTTGCGCTTGACCAGTTCCGCCACCAGCTTGTCTTTAGCTTCCCGGTCGGCATCGTGCTTCCGTTCCGCCTGCATGTTCTCGCGAATCTGCTTGCGCACCTGGTCAAGGCTGGTGAACTCGCCGAGTTCCTTCGCAAAGTCGTCATTCAGTTCCGGCAGGTTCTTCTGCTTGATCGCCTGAATTTTCACGGTGTAAACGAAGGTCTTGCCCGCCAGGCGCTTGTCGGCGACGTCGGCGGGATAGCTCACCTCGAACTCCCGCTCGTCTCCGGCATTGGCGCCACGAAGGTTTTCGGTAAACTCCGGCACCGTGTTCTTGCCGCCAATTTCGATCAGAACTTCATCCATATGCACAGGCTGAGTGTTGTCGTCACCGTCTTTTGGCTTGCCGTCCATGGAGGATTGAGCGAAGTCGCCTTCGGCCAGCGCACGCCCCTCGACCGACGCGTAGGTGGCGTGCTGCTCGCGGACGCTGTTCACCGCGTCTTCCACCTCTTCGTCCTTTACCACGATCTCCGGGTGTTCGGCGCGCAGCTCCTTATAGCCCTCGACCACGATTTCGGGCATGATCTCGAAGCTGGCTTTGAAGCGCAGGGGCTCGCCGTCATGAATGTGAAGGTCGGTGACGCGCGGCTGCGACACCGGAGTCATCCCCTGCTTTTCCGCCTCTTTGCGGAAATAACGCGGGACCAGGGCCTCAACCACATCACTTTTCAAATCTTCCTTAAATCTCTGCCGGATGATGGAGGCGGGTACGTGCCCGATGCGAAAACCAGGCAACCGTGCCACTTTTTGATATTTCTGGATAATAATTTCCATCTCGCGAGTCACTTGCTCGGCCGGAATTTCGACCGATATCTCGCGATTGACGCCATTTTTCATCGCGTCAGCTGTTTGTGTGGGACTCACGTTTAACCTTTCGGCTTGCCTTGCCAGGTCCGGCGGTAAACGGAGTCCCCGAGCCAGGGAAGAATCCTGTTCACAGGCCGTTAATCTGAGTGTAAAGACTCAGGGAGAGCACCGTCAAACGGAGAGACGGTCGTCGGTCGTTCGTCGTCGGTCGTTGGCTTCGAACCGGAATCGTAAAGACGTTGCTTGCTGCGTCTGTACCGAGGGTTACGGCTTGCCAAGTTCCGCTCCGGCGTTGCAAACTTGAGCATGAGGGTTCTCTCCCGGTTTATGGCGGCGGCCACCGATGCCGCGCAGTTCCCTGTTCCGAGCCTGCCGGAGATCGCATTCCTCGGTCGTTCGAATGTCGGCAAATCCAGCGTGATCAACTCCCTGGTGGGGACGAAGATGGCGCGCACCAGTTCGACTCCCGGTCGCACTCGCAGCATCAATTTCTTCGAGATCCGCTGGCCGGGAAAGCCGCGGCCCGAGTTGATTTTCGCCGACCTTCCGGGCTACGGATACGCGAAGATTTCGCGCGAGATTTCTCGGGAATGGCCGAAATTTATTGAGCCCTATCTCAATGACCGGCCCACGCTCGGCTTGTGCGTCGTTCTGGTGGACGCCAACCTCCCTCCACAACCGAGTGACCGGCAACTCTTGGATTTTCTCGGCTCCTCGGACCGCGAATTTCTGCTCGTGGCCACCAAAAGTGACCGCCTCTCGAACAATCAACTGCACAATGCCCTGCGAACTCTGACCCAGGAGCATCCTGCGGCTCGCCTGCTTCCTTTCTCCGCCAAAACCGGAGCCGGACGCGACGAACTGTGGAAACATATCCGGCAGGCAGCGCAGCAAATGACGACGCCGGAAACCTCCTCAGGTCCGGCCCTTCATTAGAAAACCCTATCCCTTGCATCCCGCCCTTGCCGAATGTCTGGTCCTAAAGTTCTCCCGACAGCGACACCAGAGTTTTCCAGCACTTTGAATTCCACAGCCTTGGTGCGGGACTGACTGAATTGTTCGAAAACCGCCAGATTTTAACCCGGAATGAGTTCCTCAGAATTCTCCGCAACCGCCAGAGCACCGAAACCAAACACCGAATGCTTTTGGTCGGTCGTTCCGTTTGACGCTCACCATCAGTCAAAAATTGCGCCGCTTTTCGCAATTCTCGGCGCTCCTCGCCGCCGGCACCAATTCTCTTACGCCCGATGTCGCTTCCGTTCGCTATGATGAACAGGCATGGCTCTCTATCTCATTACTGGCATTGGCGGCTTCATTGGATCATCGCTGGCACGGGCGCTGCTTTCTCGTGGCGAGCAAGTACGAGGCGTCGACAACTTCTCCACCGGCAACCCGGAAAACATCTCAGAAATACTGGATCGTATCGACTTCCGCAAGGCTGACATTCTCGATCTAGGGGCGATGCACAAGGCTTGCGCTGGTGTGGACTTTGTCCTGCATCAGGCGGCGATTCCTTCCGTACCGAAATCTGTCCTCGATCCGCTCGGCAGCAACCAGGCCAACATCGACGGCACGGTCAACGTTCTCGTGGCGGCACGCGATGCAAAAGTAAAGCGCGTCGTGTATGCGGCGTCATCTTCTGCGTACGGCGACACGCCCACACTGCCCAAACACGAAGCCATGAAGCCCGATCCTATTTCACCCTACGCCGTGGCCAAGCTGGCGAGCGAGCACTACATGATTTCTTTTTATCGCTGTTATGGGCTTGAAACCGTGGCGTTGCGTTACTTCAACATCTTCGGGCCGCGGCAGGATCCGTCGTCTCCCTATTCGGGGGTGCTGGCGAAGTTCATCACTCGAATGCTGCGCGGAGAACAGCCTGCAATCTTTGGCGACGGCGAACAGAGCCGCGACTTCACTTATATCGACAACGCCGTCGAGGCGAATCTGCTGGCCTGCAAAGCCCCCGCGGGCCAGGCGGCGGGACAGGTCTTCAACGTGGCCACCGGCCGCAGAGTCACGCTGAATGAGACCTTCGAGTTGTTGCAGGGTCTGACATCCTATACGGGTCAGCCGGGGTACGGGCCGGAGCGCGGCGGCGATATCAAACACTCGCTCGCCGACATCGCAAAGGCAAAAGCCGGTCTGGGCTACAAAGTCGAAGTCGATTTCGAAGAAGGACTGCGCCGCACGGTGCAGTGGTATCGCGGTAGGTGAGTACGAGCGCCCGATTTTAGCAATGTCCTATCAGAGGAACAATTTCGTCGGTGAGCTGCCGAGACGCATGCAGCCATCGCTCGCCAGGAGCCCGATTCTGATTGTAGTAGCGATAGTTCAACCCCTGAGCCCTCCCATTCCTTTCGGCCGCCGGCCCAAGCAACGCGACCGTTCCAACCGCGAGTACCACGCCCCACTTTTTCCCGCGGCGGCTATGCCACTCCGGACATGCTTGCTTTTGTAATGTTTTTCAGCCAACCACGCACTCTTGCTGGAGATGCCGAAATGCAGACGATGACGCGAGAACTGGTAGACGCGGTCCTGGAAACCGGGGCCGATACTACTTGCCTTACCGCCTGCATCCGACCACCGGGCAGTCTCGCCGCGCATATCCGCAAGCCGAACGAGTTCTTCAATTTAAAAAAGCGTTACGATCCGCAGGAGCTCTTTCAAAACGAGTTCTATCAGAAATACGGAAGCAATCGGTAAGGCAACCACTTCAGGGACGCCTGGCTTCCGAGAGCCGGAAGCCTCCGTTACGTTAGTTATCTACGTCCCGATTACCGACATGTCTAGAGTGTGGACATGACACTTTCCTCGATGGTGGTTTCGCGTGACTGGCAGGAAGTCAGTGTTCTGGAGTGCATCCTCGGCGGTCTGCAAATGGACGTTGCCGTGGAAAACGAACCGCAGCGGGCTCTGGCCCGGCTCGCCAAGTCGAAGATCGATGCCCTCATCGTTGACTGCGATCTGAATGGGAGCTCCCAATTTTTGCGCGAACTGCAAAGCGTGGGAGGGCAGCCGAGAACCATTCCGCTGGTCATTATGGGAAGCCCGCATTGCAATCAGACTTTGGATGAGAGCGGCGCTCTGTTTGCTTTCGAGAAACCGATTTCTGTGGAACAGGCCGTGCGAACTCTCTCGGCGGCGCGCAATATGATCCTCGACGGACGCCTGCGGTACCATCGCACCGGTCTGGAAGTGCCGGTATCGTTGAGCCGCAAGGGCCACAAAGCCACGGCCGCATACCTGGTCAATCTGAGCCAAGGTGGAATGCAGATTCGCACCCATGACCTGGTCGAGGCGGCAAAGGCGCTACAAGTTTCGTTCGAACTGCCGGGCGCGAGGACGGGATTGAAAGCCAAGGCGGAAATAGCGTGGCAGGACAAGCGCGGCAATCTGGGCATCCGCTTTGTGAAGCTGGCTCCACAACAGCAGCGAACCCTGCAGCTCTGGCTTGCGCAACAGTATTTTGCGAATTGATTTACCAGATACCGATCTACGTCATTGTCGCCGAGATTGACCGGCGAGATCCCGATTTACGAAGTTAAACGCAGCGCCAGGGATCCGACGCCTGCTCAGCGGAAACGGGCACCATTCCCGTCTTCATCCTCTGCCCCGCCCCACCCGGCCATGCGGGCCAATCGCGCACCCGGGCTTGCTCCTCCCAACAGCCGAAAGAATCCCCAATATAGCGCGGCGACAAGAATTGCGGCTGCACTTGCCGTGGCTAACGGCCATGGCGGCGGTTCACCGGTGATCGAGAGAAAAACCAGCGCGAACAGCAAAACAGCCGCCACCACAACAAGTGTGTTGATGGTCCAGATAAGACCGCGACCGGAGAGCGGCTGCGAGAGCCACTCCAAATCGGCCGATGGCAACTTTTGATGGAAAGAATCGACATTGCCGGCAAAGACCGATATCAAGGGATCGGGCCGCGCAGGCACCTCGATGACATGGACGGGGGCTGCAGAAACCATCAATCCATCGTCTTCGTAGACCTCCGCCTCGGACAAGGCGCTGGGTGATCCAGCAAACGGTGATGGAGCAAATGGGGTCCGGGCCATCGCTGTTCGAGCCAACGCGGCTCCGGCCGATGCTGTTCGGGACATTGCTGATCCGCCAACTGCGGCTCCGGCAACTGCTGTCCCGAAAAAGATCGAGCCTTCCCGCTCAGAATGCGGGAAGACTCCTTCGAGCAGGTTCCCGAAAATCCATTCATTGATCTGCCGGGCTGTCTTGGGCGAGAGTTCGAGGAAACGGATGCCGCACTGTCCGGAACGCGTTGCCCACGTAACCTCGCCGCGCGTTTCCACGCGCAGCCGCGGACGGCACAATTCGAAGCGCACGCGCACCTGCTGCTGCGGACGAACCGCCGCCACCACCTGCAACCCGATCCCCTGATGACTGATATTGCGAACAATACCGCCGTTCGCCTGCTCCACACAGGCGTAGATCAGGGTGCGAAGTTCGTGCCTGTATTGAGAGCGCGTTTCTTGCGCGGGAGCTGTTCCTGCGTCCATCCATACACCGCCAAATCACACCGCCAAATCGCCGGTCGGCTAGAATCGTATTTTCTCGAAAATTCTTTTGATCTTATCGCCGGATGGAGGTGCCGCCTTAGTAACTACAGTGGTTCGGAGGAATCCGGTCGAAAGGAATCCGCTTGGTAGAGACGGAGCTTACTAGGTCTCGTGCGGACGCATCGCGAACCCGTCATTCGGAGGTGGCGCGGGCAGGATCGCTTACCAAGGTACATGGCCAAATGGGCATGCTTAAGTAATTGAAACTCCGCTCAAAGCCCGATAACTTACAAGTGAACTGTCTTCAAATGGCAACCACCACTACCAAGCCGGACTTGGACGTAACCACTCCGTTGGCCGGGGTCGGTGTACCTACCTGGCCGCCGGAGCAGAGCGCCTCCGCCATTTCCGATTATGGTGAGAAAGATCCCGCAAAACCATCGCAGGGCGACGCGCTGCAGGCGTTGCTGGCCTTCTCGGCGCTGCACGAGCAGGTTCGCCGTAGAAAAGCTCTGGCCGCGCGGCACCCCGGTTTTGATGCAGGCGCTCCGGCCGCGGAGACTGAGCGGCCGGAGTTTGAACAAGACGAGCAGTTCGTTCTCGATGAAGTGCTTCAACTGGTCGCCGAACGCGCAGTGGCGATCACGGGCGCGGATGGTCTGGCCATCGCCCTGGCCGAAAGCAACGAGATCGTGTTGCGGGCAGCGGCGGGCAAAGTCCGTCCCGACGTAGGCGCGCGCATCGACCGCGATTCCGCGTTCTCCGGAGCCTGCTTCCGCACGGCGCAGATCGTGAACTGCGACGACACCGAGACCGATCCGCGGGTCAATCTGCAGGCGTGCCGCTCGCTGGGAGCGCGCTCCATGGTAGCCGTGCCCCTATGCGGACGGCGGCGGGTAATTGGAGTATTGGAAGCGTTTTCTGTTTGGCCTTTCGGATTTAACGACAGCGACGTTCGCAACCTGAGCCTGCTGGCCGAACTGGTGTTGGGAGCGCTGAAACCAGAGGATGAAGACCGTTTCGCCGAGTCGGCCCGGACCGCGTCGAACGCCCTGGAAGCGGCATCGTCCGCCGCAATCGAATCGGCGCACGCTATGCAGGCTGCTCCATCGGTTCCGGTCCCAGGTGTTCCCGTCGCGGAGAACACTGATAAAAACACCGATAAGAAGCCGGTCGAAGCGAAGCTCGATTCCGCTGCCGTCACGGCTACTCCTGCCGAAGCCGCAATCGAGAAGGCTCCCCAGCTCGCAACAACGGTCGCGCCGGCAACCGCTCCTGCAGCCAAAATCGCCGTTGCCGAGCCGTCCGCAGTAAAACGCCGGCCGATTGCGCTCATTCTGCAGGTGAGCATTATTCTCGCCGTGGCATTTGCCGGCGGAGTCTGGTGGAAGCTGAAGACGGCGCAGTTGGGCAGCGCCATCCTTCACACCGAAAAGATGCACGCGGAGAAAATGACACCGACGACGCCCGGGGCGGAAGTGCCGCAAGGAGCGGCGGTTGCAACTTCCGCGACGGCGGCAGCGGGCGCGACCTTCAAAACCGAGACCGCGGACGAGATGGCCGATGTCGACGAGCCCTTGAATTCGCCCGCTAATGCGCAGGAGCTGACCAAGTTTCCGCGAGTCACTGGAGTGCGCCACTGGTCATCAGCCGACTCCAGCACCTTGGTTCTCGATCTCGAAGACCAGGTGCAATATGAAGCGCACCGCCTTGCCGGCCCGGACCGCATCTATTTTGATTTGCGCGACACCCAACTCGCTCCCGACCTGATCGGAAAGTCAATCGATGTGGGCGACACGTTTGTGAGCCGTGTTCGCATGGCGCAGCCCGTGGCCGGGATGACCCGCATTGTTCTGGAGACCAAACCCAACTCAACTTTCTCCGTAAGCCTGGAACCGAGCCCCTACCGGCTGGTGGTGGAAGTGCGCAAAGTCGGCGCGATTCCAAAAGCTGCGGTGAACCTGTTCCCGAACGCGGTCGAAGCGGAAAAGAGCAAGGTGGCAATCGTCGTTCCTCCGCCCACCAGAGAAGATTTGCAGTTGCGGGCGCGCGTACCCAAGATGCGCATCGTGGTCGACGCCGGCCACGGTGGCTGGGATTTGGGAACGGTGGGGCGCCGCGGCTTGCTGGAAAAAGATCTGGTCCTTGAAATCGCGCAGCGCCTGGGCAAGCTGCTCGAAAGCCGCCTGGGAATGGAAGTGATCTACACGCGGCGGGATGACAACTACATTCCTCTGGACGAGCGCGCCAGTATTGCCAACCAGTCGCAGGCAGATTTGTTCGTTTCGGTGCATGCCAACTATAGCGACCTGCCCTCGGCGCGAGGCGTGGAAACGTATTACACAAATTTCTTCTCGGCGCCAGGTTCTAAAGAGGCGGGATCGAAGGATCTCGACACGCACGCGGGTAGCACAAAAAATGCCGTGACTCCAACCCTCTCTTCCACCGACTTGCGCGAGCGGATCGAGCAATCGCGGCGGCTGGCGGCCAGTGTGCAGCGTTCTTTGTATGGGACGCTGTCCCTGCAAAATCCTGGCCTGCGCGATCGAGGTGTGAAAGAGGCCGGATTCGTCGTGCTCACCGAAAGTGCGATGCCCGGCATTCTGGCCGAAGTCTCCTTCGTCAGCAGCCCCACCGACGAACAGAAACTCCGCAGCGACGGCTACCGCGAGCAGATCGCCGAAGCACTGTATCGAGGCATTGCGCGGTATGCGGCGAATTCGCACAGCGTGAAACTGGCAGCCAAATAGTTGTCAGCGGTCGGCTCAAGATTTTGTCGCATCCAGTAATCCTGCCAAGTCCTTGAGAAAAAATACTTTAGCTCGAGGATATTAAGAAAAGCCGTATACCCATGGCAGAACCCCTCACGGGTTCTTTTTCTGATCGAATCAGTTCTCTGCTGGGACGCCGCCGTATTTTTGCAGCCATTTCAATTCTTCCCTTACTTTGATTTTGCCGTGCCAGGGATTTTTGCTTAGGCCGTGGCCTTCGCCGGGGAAGATCAGCAACGCGTTTGGCACGCCTAGCGAATACAGGGCGT
>Ga0182018_10000603_pt1 | contig 45613 bp, 41 predicted proteins | sample 812P2MmetaG_FD_120490 | JGI IMG/M metagenome (GOLD analysis project Ga0182018, IMG submission 120490) | Permafrost microbial communities from Stordalen Mire, Sweden - 812P2M metaG | ecosystem: Environmental > Terrestrial > Soil > Wetlands > Permafrost | place: Sweden: Stordalen | collected... | reverse complement strand
TCAGAAGTTTCGGGCTGTACGACATTGGTTTTCTCAAAGGCATAGCTCGACATTTTAGTTTCTGAGACGAATTCCCCTAACGAACGGCCGCTTTTCGATAAAAACGTACTCGCCTGGAGGAGATCGGAGGACTACTTCGGGGGCTCGCATAGAGAGGTTACCTATAGTGAATCGTTACGTCCGTAAAAAACCCACGCGGCTCGCGATCCGGGCAACATGAGCCAGCCGCCTGATAAGCGCTTACAGACATCAAGTGGTTTCGAGATTCAAGATGGCCCGAATCGGAAGTTAAGTCCGAACCGGCCACAGAAGTAGTATCAATGGACGACAACCGGGGTGACCTGTATGAAGAGAATCGCCCAGTCCTCCTCTTCGGGGCCAAGGACGAAAGTCATGCGATGCATCGACCTTGTCGATTCGCTCCCAACCGTCACGTTCTCCCACAAGATACTTGCCACAAGAGATTCAGCGCGGTTTATGTAGGTGTCCTCGCGCAGGAATGTGACACTCTTCTTTGCGTAGGGCGCGAACAGCACTTCAAATTGTTTTTCGATCTGATCACGTCCGATCCAACGCTTTCCCGCAGAATCAATGAATTGTGCATTCGGCGCGAAAAAAGGAGCCAATTGCTCCCAGTTATGCCATTTGAGTCCGGCAAGGAAGCTTTCCAGAGTAGCTATTGTCGTCGTACTTGGTCGTGAAACTACTTTGATGCTGGCGGGAGGTCTTGCTAGTTGTTCTCGGACTACTTCCGGCTTGACGCCGCGCTCCCGTAGGATCCGGGAAGCGAGCGAGCCTTCCACTCTCAAAATTCCTAGCAGGAGGTGTCCCGTTTCGACGTGCCGCTGAGCGAGTCTCTGGGACTCTTCCGCAGCGAACTTCAAGAGCTTCTTACAGTCTTCAGTCAGCGGCACTTCGACGGAAGTGGAGATGCGCTCGCGTCGCGAAATGTTTCTCTCGATATCGGTGCGAATATCAGCGGCGACGATCTTCAGCTCTGAGAATCTTCTTACAAGCGCCGGATCTTCACGCAAGAGTCCAAGCAATAAATGTTCGGTCTCGATGTAGGGGCTACCATACTGACTCGCCTCATAACGTGCGAAGAAGATTACTCGGCGAGCCTTTTCCGTGAAGCGTTCAAACATGCCATTTGTCCTTGCCGCGTTTCTCGCTGGGATGCGACGCGTGAAGCGGCTCAAGTGTACGGTTGACGAGGCTGACGCTGCAATCTGCAGCCTGAGTAGGGAGCACCGCAAGTGACGCGCCTCCAAACCTCTGTCGTGTAGGTGACGGCTGCTTCCCATCGAGTTACGGTAATCGTGATTGTGTTCGATTTCACGATATCGCACTGTCGCGGAGGTATATTTCCACACTCCGTTCGGGCGGGCCTCCTGATATAACACCGTGATATATATTCTGAGATGCGATGTTCTTGGTTGTGATCGTCAACTCTACCGCCGACCCGGTTTTCACTTCGCTTCCGGGAGTGCTAATGGTCACGGAAAAGAAAGCCGGTTCCGTGATCTGCACAGTCTGAGCGCTGCATTCTCTACTAGTCCAAAGAACAGTTACAACAAGAAGCATCCGCCACAGAATCCTCATACATTTAGCTCACTAAGATTTGTTTACGACCGTCGTCGTCCAGGTCGGACACGAACTGGAGCGATCCGCATCACCAATTAACCTTCCCACCGCGACCCCGGTGGCGCTCATGAGCATATGGGGCTGGTTCAATCAGCCCCTAATTATTTCTAACGCCGCATAGCGGCAGGGAGCTGCGGCACGGTTTGCAATCGGCATCGACGCTATGAGTATGCCTTCGATTTCGTCACGATGCTTCGGGTTGGGGATGACGAAGGCGGAAAAGTCATTCCAGAAGTGGTAGTAACGCCCCCTCGCTTCGTGGCGTGATTTTTAATCCGTTTGAAAAGTTGTTTTGCCGATATAGTACGGTTGATCGTTACGAAAAAGGACGTAGACGCCCGGTTTCTGGAGGCACTCCTTGACCGTGGCTCCGCTCTCGAAGTCGAACATTAAACGCGGCCAGATCTGGGCTGCAAACGGAACGACCTGTTCTTTCTTCATTCCGCCAGCCCACAATGGCGCGACCCGTCGCAGCGGCCAAGAATCCGACCGCCGTCCGCGATGATCAGCTGAATAGCCATTCGAAGAAGGTCTGGCGTTGGGGAGCGGTTTTGGTTGGGTTCAAAGTCGGAGATTTGCGGCGGGCCGCGCTTGGTTCCCAGTAGCCGTAGACGCAGCGAGTGCCCCGACGCGAGCAATCGTGAGTGTCGTGGATAACGCCGTCGATTACGGCGGTCAGGTGCTTCGAGACGCTGACGAGCAGGCGGCCTTCCGGCAGTTCGTCGGCCCGGAGATGAACGGTGCAGCCGGAGCCGATCTGCATGGTGGGGGTCCAGACCCAGCCGAGGGAGTTCATGACGCGCTTGATGCTGGATTTGTAGACGCCGGTTCTCGCGTTGCTCTTGCCGCGTTTTCGTGTGCCGGTGCGCTCGTGGGTGGAGGCGCGGTTCACCAGATCGTAGACGTGCTGGTAAGGGAGGCCGGTGGCGATGGCTATGGAGCGAACTACGCAGTCGCCGGTTTTCCCGCGATAACCCGCGGCGGCGCGGCCGCCGTCGTTGAATCGAAAGTGTTTCGGCATCGTTTAGGGCCCGGTCCCGCCGGGGTCACAGCGACGCGCCCGTCTGCCTCAAGCAAGCCTGCCCGCCGCAACCTGGCAGAAGCGCGCCCCTGCATCGCCGCGTCGTCGTTCAGGCTGGGTTCGGGGTTGTCAGGCGCTGGCTTCAGCCGCGGCTTCCGGCTCGCTGGGTTTATCGGTCGTTACGCGGAGGGCTTCGATTTTCAGGCCCTTGTTCATGTCGAAGCGCTGTTTGCGGTCGAGACTTTTTACAAACTCGCGGGTAGCTTTTCCGATGGCGCCGGCGATGCTGGAGGCGTCGACTTTGATCGTGCGGCCTTCGGTTCCAACCTTGCGGTCTTCAAATCTCAGGGTGACGTTGTATGTGTTCATGGTTTGACCTCTTCCTTTTCTCTCATTTCCGGGGGCGGTGTGTCCAGTCGAGCGCATGAAAACTTTGGACGAAAAACGAGCTAAACGAGAGGGGCTGCCGTTGCGATCAAATCTCTATCCGCCTCCAATCGCGAGATTGGCGTTCCCAGCGGTGTCCGCACTAGTGGGAGAACTCTCTCATGCGGGCGCGCAGTCGCAGTTCCAGGCCGTCAAGCTTTTGCGCGAGTTCTGCCTGGCAAACTCGTAGACCGTCAATCCGGTTGTAGGCGCCTTCAATGTCGTGCCGGGTATCGATAGGCAGGTTCGCGTCGCAGCGGTCGCTATATTCGGCGGTAGCACTTAGCATCTCCGCCAGACGAGCCAAGTTGTCGGCGCATGTTTGTTGAGGCATTCTGCTCTCCCGAATGTGACGATTCCGTGACGGACAGGTTTAACGGTTGAAGTTCAGTACAGGCTCCGACTTTGAGAGACGCTGCGTCTTAGGAGCGGCGCTGAAATTAGGTTTCGTCCCAAAAAGCATGGCGTGAAGCCATTCTCGGTCAGACAATTCGACGCTGCATTCTTCGCAAGCCATCTTGGAGTGATGCGCCCACGTCACTAAGACGCGGGCTTTGCGGGGACACCGGGAAACTTCACACGGGCCATCAGTTTCCAATGCCTCCAAGACCTCAATCGTCGGCGTGGCCACCGTGCCTCCCGGTTCGCGGTACAAGGGGACGGCATGTTCTACATCTCGCTCTTCAAGTCGACCATCCGTTTTTGCTGTAGCACTCGTCCATGGATGCAGTAGCGTTCAGCAACTCGGAGGTGGACATTCGGGATAGCTTGGTGATGCAGTCGGCCTGGTTTAGCGCGCAGCGAAGTTCTCATCGATTGACTCTCAATGCATGACTGGCCATGTGGCCGGTTGCTAGCCTGGCTCGGAAATTGCAAACTCGTGTTCGGCTTCTTACGCGGCAGTCGATGGATTGTGCATAGGAGGCTGCTTTCGGGAGCAGCATGACGGCACGCGACTCGATGTCGAATCGATACAAAGGATGGTCACCACGATAAAGAATCCGTAGGGAACTGAAGGTTTGAAAAACTCTTCCCTACGGGTACAGGATTCCCGATGGCTTTTTTACAGAATTTCCCTTATGGGAAGTCAAGGTGGACCAAGTAAGTTCTTGCATTTTGGTCCGGGACAGTGCGCTTCCGCCGCGAGGGTATGTGCTGTGACACGAATACTTATCGCTGATGATCACGAAACGGTTCGTAAGGGCGTACGCTCCATACTGGAGTCTCGTAAAGATGTGGAGAAATGCTACGAGGCCTGCGATGGGGAGGAAGCGGTTCGCGACGCTCTCGAGCTGAAGCCGGACTTAATTGTCCTGGACCTGTCGATGCCGAGGCTTGATGGACTCGCCGCCGGCAAGCAAATCAGAAAGCTTTTGCCAAACATTCCGATCCTGATGCTCTCGATGCATGAAGGCGAGGGGATCGTACGCGAGGCGCAAAAAGCCGGGTTGCACGGCTTTGTGTCCAAGGGCGATGCCGGGCAAGTATTGCTGCGAGCCGTCGACGCGCTCCTAAAAGGGCAGACGTTCTTTAAGTGAATGGCAAACGCCTCAGCGCATGATCGCGCCCGCGTTACTCTCTCTGACTAAGTTCGGCGAACAATCATACAAGTGATGTCGTCATGTTGCGGAGCCGCGCCGACGAATTCGTCAAGCGTGCGCATGATGTTGGAGAGGGTGAGGGCGGAGCGTTCCTGGCCCGCGAGTTGAATGATGGAAAGCAGGCGGGCTTCGCCGAATTCATTCCGCTCTTCGTTTCTGGCTTCGGTTACGCCGTCGGTGTAAATCACCAACAGGTCGTGGGGCTCGATTCTTGTGAATCCCGCCTTGTACTTTTCTTTCAGTTCGATCCCGAGGGGAATATTGTCGGATTTCAGGCGCTCGAAGCTGCCATCTTTGCGTTTGAGGATGGGAGGATTGTGGCCGGCGCAAAGATAGCTGAGGTCGCCGTTGGCGGGGTTTAATTCGGCGAGAAACGCGGTGGTGAAGCGGCCGGCCTGGCTGTTGGCGCAAACCTGGCGATTGAGACCTCCGACCAGTTCGGAAAGGGAACCGCTGGCGCTGGCCAGAGCGCGCAGGCTGGCTTGGAAGGTGGCCATCAACATGGCGGCGGGAACGCTTTTTCCAGCGACGTCGGCTACCGCGATGAGGAGCGGACCATCGCCGGTGCGGAGAAAGGCGTCGTAGTAGTCGCCACCGATGGTCTTGGCGGGGCGGGTGGCGAAAGCGACGTCGATACCGGGGACGTCGGGGGCTCGCCGAGGTACGAGCCATCGCTGGATTTCGCGGGCAATTTCGATGTCGCGCTTCATCGAGATGTGATCGCCCAGGACCAATGCGAGGAGGATCAGCAAGCCCACGAATGCCAGAAGAAATTCGATTTCTTGCGTGAGGATCAGGAAGTGAAAATTGATTACGGCCAGGAAAGCCAGGATTATGTTTAGAAGCAGGAACAAGCGGCGGGCGGGAGAGAGCTTGTGCAGTACGCTGGAAAAGAGATAACTGAGGATTTTAAATGGGCGCTTCCAGGAACGCTCGGTCCGGCCTGGGTTTTGGCTGAAGTCTTGTTTGTACAGACGGGAACTTTCGCCCGCTTCGAGCTTAAACTGCGCCCAGAGCTCGTTGATTTCCATGCCCGCGGTGAGACGATACCAGCCATCCTTGGAACGCCAAAAGGTGTGTCGGATGGCGAGTCGTATGCTAGAGAACGAGTTTTTAATTTTGGTTCGGGCAGATCTCAGGGTTACGCGGAAGTTGTCGAACCAGTTAGACAACCAGGGCTGAGCCACATCGTTTAGTGTACGCTGACGGGACGCAGGTGCGGCATCGGGTTAACTGCGTAGTTTCTTGTGGAATAGCTGATTCTTAAGGCTTGGCTAACGGGCTTTTAAAAAAGAAGGCGAACACTATTGAATCGGTTTAATATGGGCCAGTTACGCCGTCCATTTTTCACCGCGATCGCGGGAATACACTTTTTCGGGGGAGTCTTATGTCACGTCTGTGCAGTTTCCGGGTTTTAGTAGCGATTACGGGAATGTTGGTGGGCTGGGGCGCCCTCTTTAGTGCGTCGTCCTTTGCCGATTCAGCCGAGAAGATCTATTTGCACAAGGATTGGCAGCTGCAGTCATCGTGCGAAGTGAAAGCTGACGGTGAGCAGGTGTCCGCCGTGGGATTCGTGGCGAGCAAGTGGCATCACACGGATCTGCCGAGTACGGTCGTGGGGGCGCTCGTCAATGACAAGACCTATCCCGATCCGATGTACGGGACGAATCTGAAGTCGCTGCCAGGCATGGACTACTCGCAGAAATCATTTTTCGCGATACAGGATATGCCCAAGGATAGCCCGTTCCGGTGTTCGTGGTGGTTCCGGACTGAATTTGTCGTACCGGCAGATTACGAAGGGAAGACGCAATGGCTGGACTTGCTGGGAATTAACTACCGAGCAAACGTTTGGATCAATGGGCAGAAAGTGGCGGACCAGAAGGATGTGGCGGGAACATTTGCGACGTTCGAATTCAATGTCAGCAAGTTCCTGGTTGCAGGGAAGCCCAATGCATTGGCAGTGGAGATCTTTGCGCCGCAGAAAAATGATTTGGGCATCACCTGGGTGGACTGGAATCCAACGCCTCCCGACAAGGACATGGGGATTTGGAAGGAAGTGTTTTTGACGACGACCGACAGCGTGTCGCTGCGCAATCCGTTTGTGTCGAGCAAATTGGATTCCGAATACAAGTCGGCGGCGTTGACGGTGAGCGCGGACTTGCGGAATAACTCGGAGCACGAAGTGAATGGCGTGCTGCGCGCGAACATCCACGGCGTCCAGGTACGCCAGACGGTGAAACTGGTCCCCGGAGAATCAAAAACGGTCGCGTTTTCGCCGGAACAATATTCCGAGCTGAAACTTGTCCACCCCCGGCTATGGTGGCCTTACCAGATGGGCGAACCGAATCTGTATACGGCGAAATTGGAGTACGAGGTCGATGGCCGGGTTTCGGACTCGGCCGAGGTGGCTTTTGGAATTCGTGAGGCTACTTCGGAACTGACGGATAAAGGCTACCGGTTGTTCAAGATCAACGGGCGGAAGGTGCTGATTCGCGGCGCGGCGTGGGCGCCGGACATGTTTTTGCGCTGGTCACCGGAGCGCCTGGACGCGGATTTGGCGTACGTCCGCGATATGGGGTTGAACACGATCCGTTTAGAAGGACGCATCGACCACGAGGAATTCTTCGCAAAGGCCGACAAACTGGGGATTCTGGTGATGCCGGGATGGACATGTTGCGACGCGTGGGAGCGGTGGAAGAATTGGAAGGAGGAGCAGCACAAGATCGCCAGCGAATCGTTGCGCAGCCAGATCCGAATACTGCGAAATCATCCGAGCGTATTCGTGTGGCTGTATGGCAGTGACAATCCGCCTCCAGCGGAGGTGGAGAAAATGTATTTGGAAATTCTGAAGGAGTTGGATTGGCCGAATCCTTCGGTGTCTTCGGCAGGGAACACAGCGACTACGGTAACCGGAGAGTCTGGCGTGAAGATGACCGGCCCCTACGAATATGTGCCGCCCGTTTATTGGCTTTCCGACACGCAAGCTGGCGGCGCTTACGGTTACAACACGGAAACCAGCCCGGGACCGGCGATTCCGCCGAGGGAGTCACTGGAACGATTTATCCCTAAGGATCACCTGTGGCCGATCGACGACGTGTGGAACTATCACGCAGGGAAAGAGCGATTTACCACCGTGAACGTGTTTACGGACGGTTTGAACCGCCGATATGGCACCGCGACTTCGTTGGATGACTACGAACGAAAAGCGCAGGCGATGACCTACGACGGGCAGCGCGCGATGTTCGAAGCATATGCACGGAATAAATACACGTCCACGGGTGTGATCCAGTGGATGCTCGACAATGCGTGGCCGTCCCTGATCTGGCATCTCTATGACTACTACATGGTGCCCGCGGGGGGATATTTCGGGACCAAGAAAGCGACCGAGCCACTCCATGTGCAGTATTCGTATGACGACAATTCGGTGGCGGTCATCAACGGCACCTACGAAGCGGTCAAGGGCGCCAAGATTACCGCTAAGTTGTACAACCTCGACGCGAAAGAGAAAGGATCGCGCGAGGCAACACTGAACCTGCCCGAAGACAGCAGTACAAAGGCCTTCGATCTGCCCAAAGTTGAAGATCTGACGAAGACGTATTTCCTCCGGTTGGAGTTGCACGATGCGGCCGGCAAACTAGTGAGCGATAATTTTTACTGGCTCTCGACCAAGGCGGACACCTTGGACTGGAAGCACAAGAAAGATACGGTGTACACGCCGCAGGTGGAGTTTGGTGATTTAACGGGCCTGAACAGTTTGCCGCCCGCTAAGATGGTGGTTTCCAAGCAGTCGCTTGGAAAGAGCCGAGGAGAGAACTGGATGACCCTGACGATCGAAAATAACGGCGCAGGGATCGCGTTCATGGTCCATCCGCGGGTGACCCGTGGCAAAGGCGGTGAAGATGTCACGCCGATCTTTTGGAGCGACAATTACTTCTCATTGCTTCCCGGTGAGAAGCGAAGTCTGAAAGTGCGCTACGACGACACCGCTCTAGGGGGCAAAGAACCGGTGCTGGAGGTCGAGGGTTACAACGTCGTGCCGGGTAGCGTGCCTGTCGGAGCCTTTACGGTCACTCCGGAAAACTGAACGGAACCTGCGTTACAATCGCCAGCTCGAGTGAAATTCAGTCGAGCGGGGAGTTGTCCGTGTCTGTTCGCATGGTATTGGCGGTTTTGTTTGCGTGCGGCGTTTTGGGGTTCGGATTTTGGGCTCAGGAACATTACCTGCTGACAGCCATTGGCGGGCCCGCTGCGAGGAGCGCTTCCCAAGCATCCTCCATTGATCCGAAGGTCGCTGCCAGGATTCAAGACCGCATTCAGAAAAGCGGCGCCGACGTGGGGGTGGCTTTTCGCTCGCTGGATGGGCAGACGGCGTGGTCGTACCATTCGGATGACGTCTTCCATGCGGCCAGCACCATGAAAATCCCCGTGATGATCGAGCTGTTCCACCAGGTCCGCGAGGGCAAGGTCAAGCTGGACGGCAGCCTGCCGATCAAGAACGAGTTTTACAGCCTTGCGGACGGATCCGTGTTCACGCTCGATCCGAAGGACGACTCGGAGACCGATCTTTACAAAGCAGTCGGGCAAACGCGGACGCTGAGCCAACTTTGCGAGCTGATGATCACCGTGAGCAGTAATTTCGCGACAAACCTGTTGATCCAGAAGCTGGGCGTTGAGAACATCCGCGCCAGCGTGCATTCCCTGCACGCGGACGGAATGAACGTCTTGCGGGGAGTCGAAGACAACAAAGCATTTCAAAAGGGTTTAATGAATACGACGACGGCGGAGGGACTCGCGGTCTTGCTCGAAGCGATTGCCAAGGGCGAGGCAGTCGATGCGAACGCGTCGCGGCAAATGGTCGAGATTTTGGAACGTCAGAAGTTCAACGAGGGCATCCCTGCGGGAGTTCCCGCGGGTACGCAGGTGGCGCACAAGACCGGTGAGCTGACCAAGCTGCATCACGACGCGGCGATCGTTTACGCGAAAAGGCCTTTCGTGCTGGTGGTGCTTGTTCGAGGCCTGGAAGATATCGACGACAGTTCTGCCGTGATGGCGGATATCACCCGCGAGCTATACCAGGCAACGCAATGAGTGCATCCTTCGGCTAGTGTTGCACCATCAAAAATGGCAGCGTCGATTTGCAGGACGCCGGATATTGCGGTCCGCGTTACAATCCTCGAGACGAAAAGGCGCGGCTCGATATCCCGCCACGTTCGTGGACTATTAGTCCAGAGGGGAATCACGATGAATCGCTTCGCACGTTGGATTGCCATTGCGGCTTTGGGGCTGCTATTTGCCGGTGCGACTTTTGCCGACACCCTGGAACTTAAGGACGGCCGCGTGCTGCAGGGTCGGTTCCTCGGGGGCACGCAGGCGCTGATGCGCTTTTCGGTGAACGGAGAAGTGCAGACGTTTAATGTGACCGAGATCGTCGCGCTGACGTTCACGAACAACTATGGTCCGGTGGCCGGCGGTCCGGCGCCAGCCCCGCAGGCCGCGGTGCCCGCACCCGCTCCTGTCGCCCCGGGCGGGCAAGTGGTCGTTCCGGCCGGGCAATCCCTGCTAGTGCGCATGATTGATGGCGTGGACTCCAAGAAGAATAACGTAGGCGACATTTTCCACGCGAGCCTGGAAACCGACGTGACGATCAATGGCGCGCTCGTAGCGCGCAAAGGTACGGATATCTATGGCCGGCTAGCGGAAGCGAAGGAGGCCGGCCACTTCTCTGGGAGTTCGGAGTTGCAGTTGGAGCTGACGCGCATGGTCATCAATGGCCAGGACTATCCGGTAGTGAGCAGCGACTACAACGTCAAAGGCAAGGGACGCGGTTCGAACACGGCTGAGAAAGTAGGCGGCGGCGCCGTTGCCGGGGCCATCATTGGGGCCATCGCGGGAGGCGGGCGAGGCGCTGCCATCGGGGCCGGAGCAGGTTCGGCGGCGGGCGCTGGAGTGCAAGTCCTTACGCGTGGCCAGCAGGTCAAGGTGCCCAGCGAAACGCTGCTGGAATTCCGGCTTCAGCAACCGGTCACCGTTACGCCTGCGCAGGGCTAAGAAGCGGCCGGAATTCGAGGAATTCTGGAAATTGGACCGTAAAGCCGGCTCTGGCTCGCCTTTTTCGCTTCTCGGGCGACTTGGCACCCATTGCCTACTTCGCCGCATTGCTCCCAAAAAGCGGCTTGCGGCTTTTACTGTTAGTGACTAAGCTACCCCCGTAGGTTGGGGGTCAACGTCGTGCCAAAAGAAAAGCCTCGAGTAAACATCGGAGAAGTCATCAAGACATATCGCAGCCAGCGCGGATTGTCGCAAGGCGACATCGAGCGCCGCACCGGCCTGCTGCGCTGCTATTTGTCCCGCGTTGAGAACGGCCACACCGTGCCGTCGCTGGAGACGCTGGCCAAGATCGCGGAAGCCATGGATATCTCGCTCGCGGACTTTTTCCCGGGGACCGAGACGCCGCGCGACCGCGAGTCCCAGAAGATGCTGGGAGAGCTTTCGCAAGATGAAATTCGCTTCCTGGCGGAGATCAAGAGATTCAGCACCACACTGTCGGAAGGCGACAAGCGCCTCGTACTGGCGATGATCCGCAAGATGGCTAGCCTGATCCCGCCGCCGACAGCTGTGAAGAAACCTGTCGTGCGACGGCCTACGGCGTAACAAGCCTCTTCATCATTGGCCGCGGATCAATCGAATGGCGTCGGGTAGAGCAGAATCGCCGCGCCCCGTCGGGCCAGACTGCACTTTATCTCCATTTAGATCCATCGGCTCAACATCGCCTTCACCCGGTGCCAAGAAAAGATTGGCCTGCACGGCGTGCTGCTTGGTGTAGAGGTCGTAGTAGCGGCCGCCGGCGGCGTACAGGGATTCGTGTGTGCCGCGTTCGATGATACGGCCCGCTTCGATGACCAGGATTTGATCGGCTCGGCGGATGGTGGAGAGCCGGTGGGCGATCACGAAGGTGGTGCGGCCGCGCATCAGGTAGCGCAATCCTTCCTGAATGAGGGCTTCGGATTCGGAATCGAGGCTCGACGTGGCTTCGTCAAGGATCAAGATGCGTGGATCGGCGAGGATGGCGCGGGCGATGGACACGCGTTGTTTCTGGCCGCCGGAGAGTTTGACGCCACGCTCGCCGACGACGGTGTCGTACTGCTTTTCGAAGTACTCCGCAAATTCGTCCACGCGAGCGATATGGCAAGCGGCGAGAATTTCCTGTTCGGTGGCGTCGGGCCGGGCGAAGGCCACGTTTTCGCGAATTGTGCCGTCGAAAAGGAACGTTTCCTGTAGCACGACGCCAAGCTGCGTGCGATAGGAATTCAGTTTTACAGTTGCCAGATCGACGCCGTCCACGAGAACGCGGCCGCTGCGAGGGACATAAAAGGCAGCAACCAGGCCAATAATTGTGGATTTGCCGGCGCCGGACGGGCCTACCAGCGCGGTGACCGTTCCCGGCTCAGACTGAAAGCGGACACCGCGCAGCACTTCCTTGCGTGTGTCGTAGGCGAAGCTGACGTCTTCCATCACCACCTGGCCGTTGATGCGGCCAAGCGTCACGGTGCGACCGTCCGCCTCGTCTTCCTTCTCTTCGTTCAGGATTTCACGTGTCCGCTCGAGTCCGGTGACAGCTTCCGTGATTTGCGTCCCGATGGCTACGATCTGGAAAACCGGAGCGACCAGCAGCACCAGGAACGCGTTGAAGGCCAGCCATCCGCCCGGGGTCATTTGCCCGGCAAGAATAGCGCGTCCCCCAAACTCATACATGAGCGCGCCAACAATGCCCATGAGGGTAGCGCCGGAAAGGCTCATCAGGGACGTCGCGGTCAGCGTCTTCAAAACGTTGTCGAGTAGACGTTGAACCCCTGCGGCAAAGATCTTCTCTTCGCGTTCTTCGGCGTGGTACCCCTTCACGACGCGCACTCCGCCGAGAGACTCCGTCAGCCGGCCGGTAACTTCGGCGGTGATCTTGGGCCGCGCTCGAAAAATGGGTCGGATGGTCTTGAATGCCTTGCTGATGGCCACTCCGAAAACTATGATGATCGAGAAGGCCACCACCGTCATGGTCGCGTTGGCGTGCAGCAAATATATGAGTGCAAACACCGCGGTCATGAGACCGCCGACAAACTCGACAAGACCTGTGCCAATGAGGTTGCGCACTCCTTCGACGTCGCTCATGATGCGCGAAACCAGCACCCCGGTTTTATTGGCGTCGTAGAAAGAGATTGGAAGGCGTCCGATGTGCGCTTGCACCTGACGACGCAGGTCCGTGATCATGCGTTGCGCCGATTTCGATAAGAGCTGCGTCAGTGTAAAAGACGTAAGCCCTTGTATCAGGGTCGCCGCAAGGATGCTGAGGACGATGGGGGTAAGAAGATGGACCTGCTTCTTCCCAATCACGCCATCTAGGAAGTATTTCGACGACGCAGGCAATACCAGCCCGGAGACGCGGTTGATGGCCATAAGCAGCAGGCCGAGCGCGAGCAGTCCTCGACGGGGATGGATGAGCTGCCAAACCTCGGGAAGCGCCTTCCAGACGTTCGTCTTCTTCGCCGTCTTCGCGGTCAGGTCCGGGTCCATGTTCGAGTTATAACGGGGATGATCTGCCCTCATGGTTTGATGCCTGTGGCGCACAAGAAATTACGTCGTGCGGAAGACTGGAGATATCCGATTCGCGACCGAGTAGTGCGAAACAGAGCTCAATCGGCTCCGGCGCTGCCGCGCGGGGCGGTGACGGTCGCGGGACCCTCAAAATTCAGCACGCTGGCAACAAAGTCGCTGACCGTTATTCCCAGGTGTCCCCACAACCGGTGTTTCAGGCTGGTGTAGTCCTGCGAGCCGCTGAAAATATCACCCATCAACTGCCGGAAAACCGCGCTGCGCCGCATGAGTTGCACCATGCGGGTGGTCACCGTCGTGCCCAGAAACGAGCCGCGGTAGAAACGCCGCACGATGCGCGCCGCAAATTCGAGCTCCGCCGAGAAGGATGCTTTCACCCAGGACGGATATTTCTCCGGGCAGCCTTCGGCGAGCGATTTCCCCAGCAACTCCCCAGATTTCATCGCGTAGAAAAGTCCTTCGCCGGTCAGCGGATCGACCCACGCCGCGGCGTCTCCGATCAGCGCCCAATTCCTGCCCAGCACGGTGCGTTCGGAAAGGGTCCGCTCCCGCGGAGACGGCAGGACGTGACTGTAAAACTGCGCTCCGTCAGTGCAGATCTTCTGCTTGCCGACAAAAGTCTGGAGATGCGTTTTCAGTTCCGTGCTGGTGTGCGACGCCATGCTGCCGCAGATTCCCACCGACAGATGGTCGCAGCGAGGGAAGGACCAGATATAGCCCTCGAAATTTCGCAGAAATTTTATCGTGATGGCATCCGCGGTTTGCGGCACGAAATAACCCTGCGTAATCTCCAACTCGTCACGTTGCAAAGGCCGGGTCTCCGGTAGCAACCGATTGCGAGCCCCCGCGGCCAGCACAAGAAAATCGGCGGTCTTCCATTCGCCTTCCACGCAGTAGCGGGGTTTTGGGCTGGAGGTATCGACCTCGAATACGTGTGACCTCTGAACCTTGCAGCCGGCCTCCGCTGCGCGATTGAGCAGCATGCCGTTTAGCACCGTACGCGAATAAATGACGATGGGGTGAGACATGTCTAGCGTGGCGCGTTGATCATCGCTGCTGATCAGCTCCACCGAATTCACCAATTTCTTGGGGTACGAATTTTCCAGCAGGAACGGAAAACACTGAATGGCCTTGTGCGTGAGGCCGCCGCCGCAGGGTTTTTCCCAGGCCAGATGCTCGTCAAAGATATCGACCGTATGACCCGCGCGGGCTAGTTGTTCGCCGCACATCGCGCCGGAAGGTCCGCCGCCGACGATCGCAATGTCTGCCATCTGGGTATCTCTCTGACAGCGTCGAATTCCGTCGCGGGATGCAGAGAACCCGTCAGGCGGCTGGGCCCTATGTCCCGGGCCATTCTAAGTGATCGGGAAAACAACCACACAAAAACCAGCGAGGAGTATAGCACCGAAGAGAGCCGCGGCCAGCGGTGACCCCGTACCCTTTCGGACAACATCCATACCTGTACGTTGGAGCAGGCAGAACACCGCGAAATATGGCGCTAGCAACGCTAGCAGAATTTCGCCGTTGTGCATCAGGAGAATCCCGGCAAGCAGCGCGCACCAGGCAATCAGCCGAAAACACAGCGCCAGGCCGAAACGCACCCTGTTGGACCGGGCCTGAAGTGGCCCCAGAAGCAACTCTTCCGCGGTGTGATAGGGAAGCATCAACGCAATCAGAGCGGGCAGCCGCAGCCATCGGGCGGACGTCAGCCAGGCTTCGGCGATCGTGAGATCGAGCCATGAATAGATCAGCAAGGGTAAGACAATGCCCGCGAACGCTGCGGCTAGTAGTGGGCGGGGCTTTACTTGCCAAAGACCGCCGATCCCGCGCCAATGAAGCGCCAACAGGACGACTCCTAGGATCAGCAAGAAACCGGCAAGGTAGTCGCCTTCAAATACGTGCAGCACGCCGAACGGATTCCATGCCTGGAGCAGCCCGACAATGACGCTCGATGCGGCGGCAATCTCAAGGAGCATGCGGCTGGCAGAGCGTGCGTTGATGACCGGCACACACTCGGTGAGACCCTGGTCCGCCTTAGCGTCTGTCTCGGCCTTCACCGTGGTCCCGGAGTCCACCGAATTATTTCCCAGCGTCTCGCGTAGGAACGGCCCTGCTAGCAAAAAGATGCCCAGGAGTCCCATCATCGACCCCGCGAGCGGCAAACGCGAAGGCAGCGCCGCGTTGGAGTCGATGTTCAAAACATGTGCCGCCCAGGCTTGTGACGCTCGCGCCACCTTTGGGTCGAAGAGCAAGCTCGCGTGTGTTGAGTAGGGAATCACCATAAACTTCCCTGTGGCTTCTGCGTTTCCTGAGACTAAGGCGTGCGCGGTATCGCGAACGCTTCGTGGTTCCCACGAACCACTAAGGACCAAAGTATTAGCGGGGGTCGGCGGCGGATCATCAAAAATCAGCATCGTAGCTTGTATACCGTAGGTAGTGACCATTGGCGCCGGAGAGATCGCAACCAGTCCTGCTACCGGCATCTGCGCAGCGACCCGGACGGCGAGGGCTGCGCCCATGGAATGCCCCGCCAAGATCGTGCGCTCCGGGTCGATCGCCCCGCGCGCGATCAATTGCCTAACAAAGGAATTCGCACACGCGTCCGCGCGAGCGAAGGAAAACGGGCCGGGTGTGCGCCCGTGCCCCGGCATATCCGGCACAAACACACGCAGATTCAGAAGCGCGAATCCTCGCGCCAGGTACGTCATGATGACTCTGTTGGCAGCCAAACCGTGCAACAGCACCACCGACCCGTTCGTCGCGTCATTGCCGGTGTCGACGATGTCCGTGACCATGCGACAGCCGTCCGCGTTCACCACAACTGTCGTCTCTCGAAACGGGCTGGCCCGCGCCAACCAGAATCCAACCACGCAGAGTAGGACGCCGGCGGCGGCTCGAAGTGCGCTTCGTCTCGTGGTTCCGTCTTTCATCGAGGACATCGAGCCTGGCCGGCTCGCAGGCACCGCTGCTCACTCGCGTGATAAACTAGAGCTTCAGGAAGCGTCGTCCTCATTCGCCGCTGCGCCTGCATGGAGATCCTTTGGACAGTCCGGCAGTTCTCACTTTGGACCAAGCGATTCTGCGGTTTGGCCGCGAGAAACGCAACGGCTGCCGCGTGGTGTTCACCAACGGTTGCTTCGATATCCTGCACCCGGGCCATATTCGCAGCCTGGAGCAGGCGCGCGACCTCGGCGACGCCTTGATTGTCGGTCTGAATAGCGACGCGAGCGTCCGCCAACTCAAAGGCGAAGGCAGGCCAGTGCTTCCTCAGAGTGAACGAGCCGAGATTCTTGCCGCTCTGGAGTGCGTCGATGCGGTGGTCATCTTTAATGAGCTTAACCCGCGTGAAGTCATCGCCCGATTGCTTCCCGATGTGCTGGTGAAGGGCGGCGACTGGGCCGGAGACAAAATCGTCGGCCGCGAAGAGGTCGAAGCGGCCGGCGGGCGCGTCGTTTCGGCGCCGGTCGTGCCCGGTTTCTCGACAAGCGATATTTTGCGAAAGATCCGCGACGGTGCGCCGGCCTCTCGCGTAGATTCCTGATACCTCACGAATGATTCTTCCTGCCGTACAAGAACGATTGGAAAGTGTGCTTCGCCATCCTTCGATGGAAGGTGCACTCGCGGCTCTGCGCCCGGGCGGCAATCACATCTCCGTATCGGGTTTACACGACGTCGCCAAAGCGTTGGTCGCAGTTTACGTTACGCACGAGTTGCGCCGGCCAGCGTACTTTGTCACCGAGTCGAATCGCCGCGCGGAAGCCTTGGCGGAAACCATCCGCTTCTTTGCCAGTATTTTCCCAGGGGCGCTCGGCGGCGTAACAACGCTACCAGCGTTTGACACTCTGCCTTGGCAATCGCAAAGCCCCCACCCCGATATCTTGGAGCGCCGAGCGGCCACATTATTTCGCCTGGCGGATGGCCAAATCTCGCTCGTAATTGCACCCGTGGCCGCCGCGCTGTGGCGTTATCAGGATCCCTACGTTTATCTATCGCTCGCCCGCACGCTGGCCCGCGACACCGAAATGCCGTTGGAAGACCTGCTGCTGCATCTTGGCTCGGTCGGCTACACCCGCACGGAAATGGTCGAGCTGCCGGGACAATTTGCCGTACGCGGCGGCATCATCGACGTTTTTTCGCCAGAGTCGCAGCGACCCGTGCGCATCGAGCTGCTTGGGGACACCGTTGAGTCTGTGCGTGAATTCGATCCCCGCACGCAACGATCGATCGCCCCGGTCGTTCGCACCACGCTGCTTCCACTCACCGAATGGTCGGTTCCACCTCCCGAACGGTCCGAAGGCGGTGAACAAGCCGCCTGGGAAAATCCATCGTTTTTCGGCCCGCGAAGCGAGGCAGGCCAGAGTGCGCTGTTCGAGCTTTCCGAGAGTTCGCTGCGTCCCATCGTGTTCCTGGACGAGCCCGCATCTCTGCGGGAGGCCGCAACCAAACATCTCGCGCAAGCCGTCGAGAACTACGAACGTCACGCCCACGCAAACGCTCCGACCGCCGAGCACTATTTCTGGACCGAAGCGCAGTTCACCGCCGCGCTGGGAAAAGCCTCGCAGATCAATCTCGAGCAACTCGCACTGAGCATCGGATCGATCCCCCAGTTCGAACTTCCGTCCCGGCCAAGCTCGCGATTTCACGGCGACGTAGTCTCCTGCATGGCCGACGTGAAATCGCAGCTCGCGGATGGAGGCAAAGTTCTGCTCACCGCTGCCAGCGTCGGCGAACTGGAGCGCCTCGCCGACATCTGCCGCGAGTACGAGACGCCCTACGTCCTCGGCGAATCCGAAGATGCCGCCGCCGGATTCACCTCCGAGCGCGCTCATGAATCCGCGGCGTTACTTCTGATTCGCGCGCCATTTGCCGAGGGCGTGGCGTTCACCGAATCCAAGCTCACGCTTTTCGGCAATTCCGACCTCTTCGAGATCACCCCGTCGCTGGAACGTCCCAGCCGCAAGATTCGCACCTCAGGGTTCTTCAGTGATTTCGCAGAACTCAAGCCCGGTGATTTCGTCGTCCACGTCGATCACGGCATCGGCCAGTTTGAGGGGCTTCGTCAGATCGAATCCGACGGCCGCCGCGGCGAATTCATGCTGCTGCGCTACGCCGAAGAGTCCCGCCTGTATGTTCCGCTCGAGCGCATGGACCTGGTGCAAAGCTATCGGGTCGTCGAAGGCGCCCATCCGACGCTCGACAAGCTCGGCGGCACCGGGTGGAACACACGCAAAACCCGCGTCCGCAAGTCCCTCGAAGACATGGCGGAGCAGCTCCTGGCGTTGTACGCCGCCAGAAAAACCGCACCGGGCCTGGCCTTTTCCCCCGACGGCAACTTCCAGCGCGAATTCGAAGACGCCTTCGAGTTCGAGGAAACGCCCGACCAAAACTTCGCCATCGCCGACATCAAGCGCGACATGGAAAGCGCCACCCCGATGGATCGCCTTCTGTGCGGCGACGTCGGCTACGGCAAAACGGAAGTGGCCATGCGCGCCGCGTTCAAAGCCATTGCCGACTCGAAGCAGGTCGCTATTCTCGCCCCCACCACAGTCCTTGCCTTCCAGCACTTCGAGACCTTCAAGCGCCGATTCGCGGCCTTTCCCGCCCGCATCGAGATGCTGAGCAGGTTCCGCACGAGCGCCCAGCAAAAGGAAACCCTCGCCGCGCTCGAAGCCGGAAAAGTGGACATTGTCATCGGCACGCATCGCCTGCTCTCCAAGGACGTGAAGTTTCACGACTTGGGCCTGCTGATCGTCGACGAAGAGCAGCGCTTCGGCGTGGCTCACAAGGAACGCCTGAAAGAAATGCGCAAGAACGTGGACGCGCTGGCGCTTTCGGCCACGCCTATTCCGCGCACGTTGCATATGTCCCTGGTAGGTCTCCGCGATATGTCCCTGATCGAGACGCCGCCAAGAGACCGACTCGCGATTCAAACGGTCGTCGCCCCATTCGAAGAAGAACTGGTGAGGCGCGCCATCGAGAACGAAATGGCCCGCGATGGCCAGGTCTATTTCATTCACAACCGCGTCGAATCCATCTATTCGCTGGCGGCGCTGGTCACCAAGCTGGTTCCGAAAGCGCGCGTAGTCGTTGGCCACGGCCAAATGGGCGAAAAAGAGCTGGAAACCGTGATGCTGAGGTTCATTCGCGACGAAGCCGACGTGTTGGTCGCCACCACCATCGTCGAAAACGGTCTCGACATTCCGCGCGCCAACACTATCCTCATCAACCGCGCCGACCGTCTCGGCCTCGCCGAGCTCTATCAATTGCGCGGCCGCGTAGGACGCGCGTCGCAACGCGCCTATGCCTATCTGCTCGTCCCGCCCGAAACCACTCTCTCCGACATCGCGCGCAAGCGCCTCTCTGCCATGAAGGAATTCAGCGAGCTAGGCGCCGGCTTCCGCATCGCCGCCCTCGACCTCGAGCTCCGCGGCGCCGGCAACATGCTCGGCCGCCAGCAGCACGGCCACATTGAATCGATCGGTTTCGACCTCTATTGCCAGATGTTGGAGCGCGCCGTCTCCAAACTGAAAGGGGAAGAAGCCGCGCCCGAGTTGCGTACCACCCTTAGCCTCGGCTTTGATGTGCGCATCCCCGAAAACTACATCCCCAGCGAAAATCTGCGCCTCCGCACCTACAAGCGCATTTCCTCCATCGCCTCGGAAGAAGAAAAGCAGGACGTTCGCAAGGAGTTGGAAGACCGCTTTGGCGCCCCGCCAAGCTCCGTGGATAACCTTTTGGAGTACGCCGTCCTCAAATCCATCTGCGAGCAGCTGCGCATTTCGGCGGTCGAACGGCAGGGCAGCCGTATCGCGATCCGCTTTCATCCCGAAACGACCATCGACCCGGCCGCACTAGTGAGCGTGGTCCGGTCCCGAAAGGGTATTAAGCTCGATCCCAGCGGCGTCTTGTGGATGGAGGTGACCCGCGGGGAACCCGTGCCTACGGCGGTGAGAAACGTATTGCTCAGCCTTCGTGGGCAGGACTAAACTCTTTAGATACGAGGTCAGTAATGCGAAACCTATTTATTCTCGCGACGCTATGCACCACATTGTCCGCCGCGATACCCCTCGCGGCCCAGGATCAGCCGGCCCCGCCGGCGCCCCAGGACCAGGACAAGAAGCCGTCGGCCCCCGCCCCGCAATCTCAAACGCCGACATTGGAAAAACCCGGCACGGCGCCAGACACCCCGACAGAGCCGCCTGCCACGGCGCCGGCGAAGACTGCGCCGAAAACCGCAGCGAAAAAGCCGGTCGACAAAAACGCTGAGAACATACCCGAAGGCGCGAACTCCAAGGTCGTCGAAGAGATCATCGCTCGCGTGAACAACGAAATCATCACACGCTCCGAGCTCGACAAAGCGCGCTCAACCGCTGAAGACGATGCCAAGCAAGAATGTCAAGGAAAGTGCACGCTCGAAGAGCTGAAGGTTCAAACTGAAGAGCGCCAGAAGAATGCTCTCCGCGACCTGATCGACCAATCCCTACTGGTGCAGCGCGGAAAAGATATGGGCATCAGCGTCGAGACCGAAGTCATCAAGCGCCTCGACCAGATTCGCATCCAGAACAATCTCACCAGCATGGAAGATCTGGAGAAAGCGGTCTCCGGCACCGGCATCAACTGGGAAGACTTCAAGGATAATATCCGCAAAGGCTTGTTGACCCAGCGCGTGATCAGCCAGGAAGTCGGCTCCCACATCAACATCTCCAAGGAAGAAGTCGCGAAATATTACGAGGACCACAAGGCGGAATTTGTTCGGCCCGAACAGGTGGCCTTGCGCGAAATCGTCGTCAGTACTGAAGGAAAAAAAGACAGCGAACTCCCCGACTTGAAGAAGAAGGCGGAGACCGCTCGGAAGCGTGTCGAAGACGGCGAAGAATTTGGAGAGATCGCCAAGCGCTTTTCCGATGGCAGCACCGCGAAGCAGGGCGGCTTCCTCGGGATCTATAAGCGCGGTGAGCTATCCAAGGAGCTCGAAGACACCGTCTTCAAGATGAAAAAGAACGATCTCACCGAGGTGATGGATACCAAACAGGGCTACCTGGTCTTGCAGGTCCTGGAACACTACGATGAAGGCGAACAGTCCCTGAGCAAGGTCGAGGGTGAAATCACCGACAAACTTTATTCCCAGCGCATGGAGCCGAAGCTGCATGAATATCTGAAAACGCTGCGCGAGCAAAGCTACGTCGTGATCAAGCCCGGCTACCAGGACATGGCCGGTGGCGGTAACTCCGAAATCCAGGAAGTGAATGCCGCGCCGGAAGTCACCAAGGCCGCGAAAAAGGGACACAAGAAGTTCCTGTTATTTGGCAAGCGGTCCGGAACGGCCTCCGGCGCATGAAGACTGGTTTCGTCACCGATCTGTTGTCCGAGCAAACTATCACCACTTTTTTCCTCGTTCATGAAAAGGAAGTCCGCAACACCCGCGAAGGCCGCGCCTATCTTCGTCTGGAACTCGGTGATCGCAGCGGCACCATCGAAGCGCGCATGTGGGAGCAGTTTGAAATCGTAGCGAAAGACATCAATCGCGATGATTTCGTGAAGGTTCAGGCGCGCGTCGAGGTTTACCGCAACAAACCACAACTCGCTCTGGTGCAAGTCCGCCTCGCCAAGCCCGAAGAGATCGACCTGGCCGACTATCTGCCCCACACGTCCGCCGACGTCGAAAAAATGTGGGTGGAATTGCTCGCCTACGCGGACTCCATCCGCAATCCCTGGCTGAAGAAGCTCGTCCTGGAAATCGTCAGCGATCCCGGCACCGCGAAATGCTACAAACGAGCCCCAGCCGCCAAAGTGATGCACCACGCCTATCTCGGCGGTCTGCTGGAACACGTCATCGGTCTCTGCGGCATGGCCAAGGTCGTCGCGGGGCATTATCCCGAACTGGATGTCGATCTGTTGCTGACCGCGGCCCTTTTGCACGACGTCGGCAAGCTGGAAGAATTGTGCTACGAGCGCGCGATTGCTTACACCACGCCGGGCCAGCTTCTCGGCCATATCGTCATGGAACTCGAAACCATCACTCGCGCGATGGACAAGATCGAAGGTTTTCCCGCGCCGTTAAAAACCGTCGTCCAGCACCTGCTGATCAGTCATCACGGCCAATACGAGTTCGGCTCCCCAAAGCTGCCCATGATCCGCGAAGCCATGGTTTTCCACTATCTCGACGATCTCGACTCGAAGCTCGCCGCCGTCCGTGTCGCGCTCGCCAGCGGCTCGGGCGACGAGGAATGGTCCGCGTACAGCAATGCCCTCGGACGGAAATTCCTCAAGCTCGACGCCTTTCTGAAAACGGCGGAAGCAGCGCCCAGGCAGCCAGAACAACTCCACCTGCAGCCCGTCACTGAGCAAAAATGATTCCGCCGTCGTACAGAATTCGCGACCTAACGATTCGCCCGGCCACCATTCTCGCTCCGATGGCGGGTGTCACGGACACTTTATTCCGTCGCGTCATCCGCGGTCTCGGCGGCTGCGGCCTTCTGATGACCGAGTTCACCAGCTCCGAAGGCATCACCCGCAGCGCAAAAAAGACTCTGCGCTATCTCTCCTTCCAGGAAGACGAGCATCCCATCACCGCGCAACTGTTCGGCGCAAATCCGGAAGTCATGGCTGACGCCGCCCGCATGGTCGAAGACCTCGGCTACGATGCCGTCGACATCAATCTAGGCTGCCCCGCCAAAAAAGTAGTCAAGTGCGGTGGCTCCGGCCTGCTGCGCGATCTCCCGTTGCTCAACGAAATTTTCCGTTCCGTGCGTGCCGCCGTAAAAATTCCCCTCACCATCAAACTCCGCGCCGGTTGGGACGAAAACTCCGTGGTCGCCGTGGACGTAGCGAAAATGGCCGAGGACGCCGGTGTCGAAGGCGTCGCCGTCCACCCGCGCACCCGAACCCAAGGCTACAGCGGCAGTGCCGACTGGAACCTCATCGCCGCCGTCAAGCAAGCCGTACGCATCCCGGTCATCGGCAATGGCGACGTCAACTCGCCCGAAGATGCCGAGCGCATCGTAAGCGTTACCGGCTGCGACGCCGTAATGATCGGCCGCGCCGCCGCTACCAACCCGTGGATTTTCAGCCAAATGGCCCAATATGCCGCCACCGGTCGCTACGACACTGCCACCGACGCCGACAGGCACCGGTTACTTTCTGGCTATTTCCAGGAAATTACCGCTGCCAACCTCCCCGACGGTGTTGGCAAAATGAAACAGTTCGCTTGCTGGTTCACGCATGGCGTGGGGAACGGCGGCGAACTTCGTCGTACCGTGCATGCGGCCAAGACGCAGCAAGAGGTGCTGGACAGTGTGGAACGATTCTTCGAGCCCCACGTCGCCGCAGCCGCAGGGTCAAGGGAGGCCCCAGCGCATGCTTCAAGAAGTCAGCAGCCCTTCCACTTCGAAACCGCGCGCGGAACGTAGGATCGCCGTCCGCCTGCCTCTCAAAGTCCGTGGGCGCGATGCCCGCGGCAACAATTTCGAGGAAGAAACTTCCAGCGAAAATCTCTGCAGGGGCGGCGCCGCATTCGTCACCCACTTCGACGTAGCCATCGGCTCCGACCTCGAGATCTGCATCCCGCAATCCCATTTCGGAGCGCGCCGCAAGGAAAAAGAGGTTGATTTCGCGACCCAAGGCCGCGTCGTGCATGTCCGGGACCGCGACCCAGAGGCGGGCGAACGCCTGGTCGGCGTGCAATTCACCGGCCCTCGCTTCCGCCGCCTCTTCCAGCCCGAAACCGTGTCGTAGTTCAAGTAGCGCAGGCACTCTTGCCTGTGCCACTGTAGACCCCGCGCAACCCATCAGCCGCAACAGAACGCCCGCCGGCTTACCCGGTTCCAGGCGTCAGCCGCAACACTTATGTTGTCAATTTGCTTATGTGGAGATGGGGCGGCCAAGAATTGGCCAACATCTGGGTAGAACTTGAGTCCTGTCTCGAAGAATGAGTTGGCGATTTGCCGACAACTGAAACGCTTGCGCGGCAGGGGCAGAAGCGCATCACGAACCGTTCATTCATGTCTTAAGGCGGTTGTCGCAGCCAGAGAGCTTGCGCGCAAGGCGGGAATAAGACCAGCCAATCCCGCAGCCACAGTAAGAACGATTGCCGAGCCAACGAACGTTAATGGATCGCGCGGGTTCAACCCGAAGAGCTGGCTGCGGACCAGATTGGCGAGGGCCAGCGCAAGCGAAAAACCAGCAGCCAGGCCAGCTCCGATTAGAATGAACACTTCGTGCATAACCATGGCAATGACGTCAACAGGCATTGCTCCGAGAGCCATGCGGATGCCTATTTCTCGGGTTCGGCGCATCACCGTGTATGCCGTGACGCCATAAAGCCCGATGACGGCGAGCAAAGTGGCAAGTCCGCCGAATACCGCAGAGAGGCTGGCGACCAGCCGCTCGGTCCGCAGCGAGAAGCCAATCTGTTCGTTCATGGTTTGCAGTCCGACGACCGGAACATGTGGGTCGAACTGCCGCACGCGTTCGCGAAGTTCATCCTCGATCTGGCGCGGATCGACCTGCGTGCGCAAATAGACATTCATGAAGCGGAAATGCACGCCTTCGAGATAGGGGAAGTAAGCTTGCGCTGGGGGCGTCTCACGCAGATCTCTGTATTTCCGGTCCGGGATCACCCCGATTACTTCAATGTCCGGGCTGACTGGCTCCATGTCGTCCACGAGCCCGAAGCGCTGCCCGATCGGATTTCGGCCCCGGAAGTATTCCCTGGCAAAGCTCTCATTGATGACAGCGTATTTGGCCGGTCCCACGTCCTTCGCGGTGAAGGCACGCCCGGCGACGATGGGAATACCGAGCGTAGCAAAGTAGTCCGGGCCGACCTCGCTGAGAACCGGTTGTTCCTCGATCGGCGCTCCTTCGAAATCCTTTCCTAGGACCGCATTCTGCCATGCATAGCCCTTCAAAAGCGGCATGGCGGAGAATCCAACCGAAGTAACACCGGGCATGGTTTGGAGGTTGATGTCGAGCCGTTGATAGAACGATTTGGTTTGTTCGTCGGAGTATCCGTTGAGCGAAGGGTCGATTCTGAATGTAAGAAGATGATCGGTGAGGAACCCCGGCCCCAGGCTATCGAGGTTGCGCAAAGTACGAACGAAAAGGCCTGCACCGACCAGCAGCAGGAGCGACAGGGCGACCTGAATGCCGACCAGCATCCGGCGAAGAGAAATGCCGCCGGCTGAGAGGGCGCTGGACCTGTCTTTGAGCGAGAGCGTAATTTCAGTGCGCGAGCCGCGAACCGCGGGCAGGAGTCCGAAGACCAGTGAGGTCAGGACCATAGCTCCCACAACGAAGGCCAGCACGCGTCCATCCGGAATGGGAGAGACAACAAACTCGGCGGCCGCATCCGCAGGCAGATAGATGCGCAGCAGAACGCGGTCCGTCAGAAAGGCAAGCGCCAATCCCACGACTGTTCCAGCGGCTGAGAGGAGCAGACTTTCGGTGAGCAACTGGCGAACGATGCGGGCGCGACCGGCCCCGATGGCCAGGCGAACAGCGAACTCCCGCTCTCGCGCTGTGGCACGCGCCAGCAGCAGATTCGCTAGGTTGGCACAGGCAAGAAGAAGCACGGCTCCGGTGAGCGCGACCAAAAGCCATAGCGGCTTTCGCATGTACTCGCGGAGCCCGTTCTCAGAGCCCGGCAAAAGTTCAACGCGATTACGAAGAAACGGTTGCCGATCCGCAGGGGTCGTAGACCTCGTGAATTCAGGCTGCTGAACCTCCATTTCGAGAATGCTATGCATGAGCGGCTGCAGCGAGAATTGCGCCTGCTCGAGGCTGACGCTAGGCTTGAGGCGTCCGTACGCCGTGACCCAACTCAGCCTGCGGCGCCGGTCCTTGAGGCCGTCCGAATGAGGCGTCATCTCCGTCTTCATCATGATGGGAACGAAAACTTTCGCAGGTATTCCCAGTTCCACGCCGTCAAAACCGGGCTGCGCGACTCCGATAACGGTCATCGCGTGACTGTTGAGGGCGATCGTCCGGCCGACGATGGTGCGGTCGCCGTCGAAGTAGCTCCGCCAGAAGCTGTAACTGAGTACCACGACCGGCCGGCTGTCGGGAACCGCGTCGTCGTCCGGAGCGATGGTGCGGCCCAATGCCGCCACGACGCCCAGGATCGGGAAATATGAGCCGGAGACCAGCTCCGCGGGAATTTGCGCCGCTCGATCATCGTAGCCGATGGTGACGGTGGCTGGGAACCGGCAGAACATCCCGGAGAAGACCTGATTGTTATCGCGCAAATCTTCAAACATCGGCCAGGAAATGGTGTTGGCGCCGTAAGTGTTGCCGTAATGGTTGCCGGTCTCCCGGACGATCACGAGCTGGTCAGGATCGCGGACTGGCAAGAGCCGCAGAACAACCTGATCCAGCAGGCTGAACATTGCCGTGTTCGCGCCGATACCAAGCGCCAGCGTGGCCATCGCAACTAGGGTGAAAGCAGGATTCTTCGCGAGCGTTCGAACGCCGTACCGAACATCCTGCACGAGCTTGTCCAACCACACTCCCGCGCGAACATCGCGAACGCTCTGTATAACCTGCTCTACCCCTCCCGTATCGCGACGGGCATCGCGGTAGGCCTCCTCGGGAGACATTCCTTCCCGCATCTTTTCGGCCGATACCAGTTCCAGATAGGCCTGGAGTTCCTCATCGAGGTCGCGATCCAGTATTTTTCTGCGGAACGCATTGTTCCAAAGGGCCCGGAGTCGACTGATCACAGAGCCTCCTATGTGGTGCGCAAGGCGGTCGCCATGGCAAGAGATATTCGTTCCCACCGCTCTGACTCGGTGTGCAGTTGCTTTTTGCCGGACTTGGTCAACGCGTAGAACTTCGCGCGCCGCTTGGTTTCTGATTCGCCCCAGGAAGATGTGAGCCAACCGGCTTGTTCCATGCGGTGCAGGGCGGGAAACAGGGATCCCGCTTTGACGTCGAATGCTCCGCCAGTGATCTGCGCGATTCTGCGCGATACACCCATGCCATGCAGTTCCTGGAGAGCAAGCGCCTTCAGGATCAGGAGATCGAGTGTGCCTTGCAGGAGATCGGTTTGAGGGGCAGGCATGAATTCTCCTATCGTCTGTCTATAAGACAATAGCACCACTCTTATAGACGGTCAATAGGAGTAGACAATTGGTGACGGACACATGTCAGGACGAATGATGTATGCCCCAATTTGGGGCTGTTCAGAGTCAAACAATGACAACCGGCCGAGTCACTTATCGACCAAGTTTCTAGAAGACTCTCGCTTACGCCTCTCTATGCCAAGTGTTCGCTTCGTTGCGCCGGCATGGAAAAGCTGATGGAAGTTGGCCCGGGGCAATCCGAGCGAACACGACATAAATGGCCATGTATCGCTCGACACAACGCAGATTGATGCAGAGATCGATCTCGAAGCAAAGGCCGGTGCACTGGACAAATGCCAGCCTGAGTCAAAAAGAACAACTCTGGACTGGTCGGGAGGATTGATGCACTTCTTGCGTACGATCTAACCGCACTTCACTTATGTGCTCTTCGGATGTGAGACAGGAGCCATCAGGGTTCGTTCAACGCTGAAGACGACATAAGTAACTGCGCAAGAACGCATGTAGGCAAAGAGAATTTACACCTGCCCGCTCTTCAACGAGTTTCTTCCCAGTCTGCCACTGTTTTACGTCGCGGCTCTCGACGCTCGACTCGCCTCCCCAATTGGGTTTTCTTCAAAGAGGCGGGCGACCAGAGCCGAATCCAGATATGCTCGGACCTCAACGATCTTGTCGCCTTCGAACCGACAAACCCAACAGTACCGGTTGTCAAATCGGAGGCCGTTCTTCGCAGTAGCAAGGGAATGCAATTCAACAACGGCCCAGTCCCCAGTCGCCAACGCGTGCTCTACGTGCAGTTGCGTGCCTTGGGGCAAGACCTGGTCAAGTTTTTCGAAAGTGTGCGCCAGAAAATCCGCTTTGCTGTGGTAGTGACCGGCAAGCGGATGAGTTCCCTCGACGATCCAATCCACGTCGTCCGCAACGTGAGTAAAGAACGCGCCTCCGTCGCCGCTTTCAAGGTTTTTGAAAATATCGCGAACCTGCGTTAGCTCTACTGACATCGAAATCTCCTTTGTGTCGGGCGTTCTTTGTAAACGGGTGGGGTGAATATCAACCCGGAATTTCCCGGTTCGGGCGGGTGGGTCACGCACAGCGTACGCTCGTCCCCCTCACGACGCAACCAATTTGCTATCGGGAGCGGTGCGACCACTGGCTGCTGAAAAAGCAAATCGGAAACGGCCCCACAACTTGCCTCTCGGCCTATTCGCGGACCTAGTCGCGCTCTTCGACCATGCGGTCGTACGCCGCCCGCCGCGTCAACCCGCGTTCCTTAGCAGCGAGCTTCAAAGCATCCTTGCGATCCAGTTTCGCCTGCCGCATCAACTCCTCCACGCGGTCCGACAAGTTCTGCGCAGAATCCGCGTGCGCTCCCGCTTCGCCCGGATCCGCAGGGCCAATCAGCAGCGTAATCTCTCCCCGCGCTGGCCGCTCCTCTAGCGAACTCGCAATCAGTGAGAGGTTCCCGCGCCGGAATTCCTCGTGCAGTTTGGTCACTTCTCGCGCCAAACACGCCGGCCGATCTCCCAGAATCTCTCGCGCATCCGCGACGCACTCTGTGATCCGGTGCGGCGCCTCATAAAAAATAATCGTGCGATCCTCGATCCGCAGCCGCTCGAGCGCCCGCCGCCGCTCTCCGCTGCGTTGCGGCAAAAATCCAACGAAAAGAAACTCCTCATTCGGCAGTCCCGAAGCCGAAAGCGCCGCCAGCAGGGCCGACGGACCCGGTACGGGCACCACCGGTATCTGGTGCCGCAAACAAAGCGCGACTAGCCGGTGCCCGGGATCGGACACCAGCGGCATTCCCGCGTCGCTGACCAGTGCGACCTTGGCTCCTTGTTCCAGCGCGATCAGCAATTGCGGCGCTCGCGTCATCTCATTGTGTTCGTGATAACTCACCAGCGGCCGCGAAATCTCGTAATGCTGCAAAAGCTTTTGCGTGTGGCGCGTATCCTCGGCGGCGATCTGATCGGCCTCCCGCAGAATCCGCAGCGCCCGCAGCGTAATATCTTCCAGGTTCCCGATCGGCGTGCCCACCAGATACAAGCAGCCCGTCCCCTCCGCCGGAGAAGCTATTTCTCCGCCGTCCTGCAACGCCTCGTCCGGGTCGTTTAACTCGTTTGGTGAACGTTTGTCGTTCATGAGATCTCGCCTGCCATGTGCTTGAGTCTAGCACGCGCTTCGAAGCCAAAAACCCACGCGTGATATACTCACAGGTTCGCACCCTTGCAAGGAGAGGTCTGTGCCCCTGTACGAGTACAAGTGCCTGAAGTGCAATCGACTGACCGAGAAAATCGAGCCCGTGAAGGGGCCGCATCTCAAAAAGTGCCCGCACTGCGGCGGCAAAGTCGAAGCCCTGATTTCCGCCTCCGCCATCCAATTCAAAGGCTCCGGCTGGTACGTGACCGACTACGCCGGCAAAAAATCCGTCGGCACCAGCGGTAGTGATGGCAGCAAAGAGGAGAAATCCGATTCCGACAAAAAAGACTCCGCCACGAAAGATTCAACGAAGGAGTCAGGCACGAAAGAAACTTCCGCGAAGGAAAACAAGGAATCAAAAGATACGAAAGAAAAGAAGTCCGATAAACCCGCCAAGAAGTAAATCCAGACTGAAGTACGAGCACTATTTGCCAGGCGCAGGACTCCTGCGCCTGGCTTGCCCACGCGAAGCCTCGACGCTACAATTTCAACGTCTTCAAATAACTCCGAAAATCCGCGCCCAGCTCTGCATTCTGCAAAGCCAACTCCACGGTAGCCTTCAAAAACCCCAGCTTATCCCCAGCATCGTAAGAAACGCCGTCATAGATGTAAGCCCAAAGCCCAGCCGCCTGCGCCAGCAACCGCAACCCATCCGTCAACTGAATCTCCCCGCCGGCGCCGGGTTTGGTCCGTGCCAAGCAATCGAATATCGCCGGAGGCAAAACATACCGCCCGGTAATCGCCAGGTTCGAAGGCGCATCCGCAGGCTTCGGCTTTTCCACCAGGTCACGAATCCGCAGCAACCGCGCCCCAAACGGCGGCAAAGGCGCCGGGTCTGCCGCTACGATCCCGTACAAATAGGTCCGGTCCCTCGGCACCTCCTCAACGGCAATCGCCCCCACCCCGGTCGTCTCGTACACATCAATCAACTGCTTCGTAGCCGGATTCTCACCGGGGATCAGCACATCCCCCAGCAGCACCGCGAACGGTTCATCGCCCACCAAATCCCGCGCCACCAAGACCGCGTGACCCAAACCCAGTGGCTCCTTCTGCCGCGTGTAACTCACCTGCACCATGTTGCTGATGTCGCGGATCAAGTCCGCCTGATCTTTTTTTCCCTTAGACTCCAGAAAACTCTCCAGCATCGGCGAAGAATCGAAGTGGTCCTCAATCGAATTCTTCCCCTTGCCGGTCACAATAATAATGTGCTCGATCCCCGAGGCGACGCATTCCTCCACTACATACTGAATCTGCGGTTTATCGACGACCGTCAGCATCTCCTTCGGCTGAGCCTTGGTCGCCGGCAAAAAACGCGTCCCCAATCCAGCCGCGGGCAATACAGCCTTGCGCACCTTCCTCACAGGAGCATGGTTCGACGAAGCCGCCGTATCGTGCGAAGTCATAATTAGGTGTGTTCTCGATCCAAAAAAGATTCAGCTACTCTGCCTCCGCACAGTAGCGGTGCTGCCCCGCCTTTGTCAATCCAGCCTCTACCTCATTGTGTCTCGCGATTTTCAGGGAGTCGGAGCTTCCGCTCCGACACTAAGCCGCGCCCACGACGGGTTCTAGCCCGTGCGGAAATGGTCCGATCCATGTGCTAGCATAAAATTGCAGTCGCAAAAACCACCATGCCCACCCGCATCCTAGCCATCGAATCCTCCTGCGACGAAACCGCTGCCGCCATCGTCGCCGACGGCCGCGAAATCCTCTCCAGCATCGTCGCCTCCCAAATCGACATCCACCGCCAATACGGCGGCGTAGTCCCCGAACTAGCCTCTCGCGAACACCTCCGCCAAATCGTCCCGGTAGTCCGCGAAGCGCTAACCCAAGCCAACTTGCAGCTAACCGATCTGGACGCCATCGGCGTAACCCAAGGCCCCGGTTTGGTGGGCGCCCTCCTGGTGGGTATCACTTACGCCAAAACCCTGGCCGAAGCTTTGGGAAAGCCGCTGATCCCGGTAAATCACTTGGAAGGCCACGTCCACGCGGTTTTTCTAGAAGCCCACAAAGCAGGAAAAATCCCGAAACTCCCGGCCGTCTGCCTGATCGTCTCGGGAGGCCACACTGTTCTCTACGAAGTAACCCAGGACCCCGCCACCCCAATCTTCCGCTACAAAAAAATCAGCCAAACCCGCGACGACGCCGCGGGTGAAGCCTACGACAAAGTTGCCAAGTTGCTCGCCCTGGGCTACCCGGGTGGCCCGATCCTCGACCGCTTGGCCGCCGCTGCAAACGGCGCCCCAGCCCCAGTAAAATTCGGCCCCACCAAAACCCGCAGCAATCCGCTCGACTTCAGCTTCAGCGGCCTTAAGACCGCCGTCCTGTACCACGTGCGCGAACACTGTGAGTACGGCGCCGAAATCCTGAAAAGGGAAGCAGCCTTGGCCGGGGGCCAACGCAAATTCGATCAACTCCTCCCGCTGTGCACTCCGCAAACGCTAGCCCTGGTCCGCGAGTTCCAGAACGCGGTAGTCCGCGACCTGGTCGACCGCACCATGGCCGCCGCCGAACAACTCTCCGCCGAAAGCATCCTGGTCTCCGGCGGCGTGGCCGCTAATTCACAACTCCGCTCTAGTTTCGAACAACGCGCCCAATCCTTCGGCATCGATGTCTTTTTTCCCAGCCGCGCCCTCTCCACAGACAACGCCGCCATGATCGCCGCCGCCGCCTATTACCGACTCCGCGCCAACCACGTGGCCGACACCACCCTGAACGCCGACCCCAGCCTCAAACTGGCGTAGAGATCCCGCTTGCAGTCTTATTTGCGTTCGCGCTCGATGATATTTTCGGTTTCCAGTTGCTTGGTCACAATTTTGACCAGATCCTTAATCACCCGCATCGCGGAACCTGCGTCAAATGTATTCGTGGTGCCGGTCCACACCAGTTCGCCGTCGGCCTTTGCGGTGGCATAGAAATTCACTTCCACCTGCGCTTCTTTCTCGGTCTCCATATATCCGGGGGAATAGATCACTGGATACAGCGCTCCGTAATACCCATAAAAGGTTCCGTAATAAGGAAACGGCGTGTAGACCTCGCCGGGGACGTAAGTGGTTTTCGTGTCCCGTTTGGTCAAGCGTGTTACCACAATGGCGTCGAATTTCTGCTCCTTTACGAGCTCGCGCAAATCCTTCATGTCGATGGGCGTCGCGTCAGGCCGCGGCATAAATTCATAGCTGGGCGCAGCCTTTCCTGTCGGACGGGAAATGGACGCGGCCAGCTCGTCCTCGAACTCCGCGCGGTTTGCCGCTTTGCCATTCAGAGCCAGCACCAGAATATTCTTGAAAGTCCCGCCGGTGTAGTTTGGATTCTTCCAGCTCAACTCCAGTTTTGGTGCACCAATGGCGCATAAGGCCAAGCCACCCAGAATTGCGGCGAATAAGGCTGATTTCTTCCTCAAGTTGATTCCTCCACTGTGCTAGCAATGCAAATCCGTTGCGGTGTTAACCGTGATGTTTCGCCACCATGATCTCGGAATTCTTCTCGCCTTGCTGCGACAGAAGAAAGCAGCGCCTGTCGCTGGAGACAACGGCCGGCCCTCGCTTCACCGTCGGTTGAACAGGGTCCCAACCCCAACGTGCATTGCCTCACGCCGTGGCGCAGGGGACTGCACTCCCATCCCCTTGCCACCATCCCACCTCTGCGGTCCAGCCGGTGAACAATCTGAAGAAATGTCTTGTTTCACGCGGAAAGGGCGTTGCGGCTGGCCAGAAGCTCTAATCCGCTGGCACGGCTCGCGCCTTCGCCCACTCTCGGATCGCTTGGATGTCTTCGGCCCGGGTCACGCTGAGGGGCTGCGTGCTGCGGATCTCGGCCAGCAAAATTTCTGTCGAGAGTTGTTGTTTCTGGGCGAAGGCCGAGTACAGCGCGGACTTGATCGCTTCTTCGATTTCCGCGCCGCTGAACCCCTGCGTTGCGGTTGCCAAGCCAGGAAGGTCGAATGCGGCTTTATCCCATCCGCGTTTCTTCAAATGGAGCGCGAACAAAGCCACGCGCACCTCTTCGCCGGGCAGGTCCACGAAGAAAATCTCATCGAAGCGTCCTTTGCGCAGCATTTCCGGCGGTAAGGCGCTGATGTCGTTGGAGGTTGCCGCCAGGAAGACACCGCTGTCGCGATCCTGCATCCACGTCAACAGCGTAGCCAGGAGCCGCTGCGACAATCCGGCATCGGCATCTCCGCTGGTGCCTGCCGAAGCGAAGGCTTTCTCGATCTCATCGACCCACAACACCATGGGCGCCAGCTTTTGCGCCAACTCCAGGGCCTTGCGCAATTTCTTTTCGCTCTCGCCCACAAACTTGTCGTACAGTGCGCCGGCATCCAGCCGGGCCAATTCGTAGCCCCACTCCGCTGCTAAGGACTTGGCCGCCAGGCTTTTCCCGCAACCCTGAACGCCCGTGATCAAGATCCCTTTCGGCGGCTCGAGGCCAAAGCGTTGCCCCTCGGGCGTGAGCGCGTTCTTGCGCTTCGCGACCCACTCGCTCATGCGCTTCAATCCCGCCACGTCCGAAAACGAAGTGTCGCGGCGAATGGTCTCCAGCAACCCGTCGCCGCGCAGTGCTTCGCGCTTTGCGTCGAGCGCGGCCTCCAGCAAGGTCGCATCAATTCTTCTACCCGCCAGAACGCATTTGCGCAAAGCCCGAATCGCTTCTTCTTGCGGCAGGCCTACCAGGTTGCGCGCCAGTTGCGTTACTCCCGCGGTGTCCAGCCCCATCGGAATTTTCTGTGCACCGTTCGCTTCGATAAGCACCGAGCGGACGCCCGGCAGCAACTCTTCCGCGCTCGGCAGCCCCAGGTGAAAAGGCGCGGCATCCGCCATTAGATCGGCAGGCAATTGCACTGATGCGGCCGTGATCACGATCGAGCGCCGCTCGCCGCGAAATTTTTCCGTCAGCTCGCGCAGCCGTCGGCACACCTTGTCGTTGTCGCAATATCTCGCGAAGTCTTTCAATACGAAGATCGCGTCGCCGTGAATCAAGTCGATGTTCAAGAGCACTTGCTCGGGAGTCTCGGTGTTGTACAGCGGCGCGCCGCGCATCCTGGCCAGACCCACGGTCACGCTCCAGGTATACAGCGGCACATCCAGTTCCGTGGCGATCTCCATCAACAAGCGCTCAACGCGCTCTTCCTCCGGAGTCTCGGCGGTGATGATAGGGTTGCGCGAATTGACCAACAGGCGCAGTTCGTCCCGTTTGTCCGGGCGGCTAGCCGTCTTCGCCCCACCGTTGACCGCAATCCGGTTGCTCGACAGGACAGCACGCAACGCGGGTCCGGGAGGTGCGTCTTTCAGCTCGTTTGACAAAGCCGTCCGCCTCGTTTAACGTTATTTGTTTGAGCGATACACACAAGGAGCAATAGATGGCGCAGGGACAGGCTACCAAAATTAAGAAGCGGAAGAAGTCCGTTTTAAAGCGGGCGGAGCAATCTCGTCAACGTGCCGATGTCAACCGCGCCAACCGCACGCGCGTCCGCACCCTGATGCGCCGCTTGCGCACCGCGATCACCGCAGGGGACGCCACCGCTGCCGGCAATCTGCTTCACCCGACCCTGTCCGCGATCGACCACGCCATCACCAAGGGCGTGCTGCACGAAAACACCGGGAACCGCTACAAGTCTCGCTTGACCTTGGCCTATAACGGCGTAAAAGCCGCCAAATCCAAGGCTTAACCTCACAGTTGTAGATTTTCACAGCCGGTCAGCTGGCACAGCCATCTTTGCTAGCCGGGCACTGGGAATAGCCGAAACGACTTCTTCTACTTGAGATGATTTGTCCGGTGTTTCGCCCTGTCAAACCAAGCGATAGTTAGCGGGCTCGATTTTGCCGACAAATAGAAATCCTACGCCTCGGCATAGCGAACAAATCTTGTTGCGTTCAAAACCGGTCGCCCTACAGTAGGCGCATTCTTCCCAGTCGGCGATGTCGGTAGCGCTCCGGTTTATCCCGTGGCAGCGTTCCCCGCTGATGACTTTGTTGCATCGACCACGAGCCACCGCAGTGTTGTATCCTGCCGCGCCGCACTCAGTGCAGCAAGTTGTCGGGACTTCTCTCTTCAGAGCCAGATGATACCTCCTGGCCGGTCTGGCCCGTCGACGGGACCTTGTGCGGCAATGCCTAACCCTTCCAGATGTACTTGCCGCATTCGCAAGGGACAGTCTCGGTAGGACGATCCTTTTCCATTGGTAGACGACATATTGGACAATTTTTCTGCCACATAATCTTGCCTTCCTTCTGACGCTCAATCAGTTTTGCTGGCGGTTTTCTGCAACTCGTTTTCGATTCCCAACATCAACGAGCCCCACACCGGTGGGAATCCCTGACTAGACTAACGTGTTGCGAAATGAGCGTCTGTGCCGGAAAGAACACATTTGTTGGCGGCTTATCGCCGCCATTTCCAGGCCGCCTGCGAAGAAGTCCTCGCTAGAGCCGGCCTGATCCGAATCGCGCTCTTGTCCGCATACGGTTTGTGGCCTGATTGAAGCATCTGTTATCATCGCCAACCGAGGAGGGCACCCATGAGCAAGCCGAAAAAATCACCCAAGGAAAATCCGAAGCAGGCGAAGAAGCAAAAAGAGGAATTGAGCGACGAGGAGTTGAAGAAAGTACATGGCGGAACTGGGACCGGTGGTAAATTGAAAAGTGGAGCCATCGGATGGATCGAATAGGAAAGCTCCGACCGTTAATCGCCAGGAGTTCTCGATCACAAAGGCAGTCGGAGGTACCTTTGGACGCGGCTTTTCTGGCCAAGCGCGCGTGGGTATTACCCGTGTCCAACAGCTATGGGCACGAACTTCGGCGCCAATGCGGCGAACAATTGCAGGCCAATTAACCGAAACGACGCGCTTACACCGAACGTGACTGCTGCTAGGCGACGAGCAAAGCCATCGGCTGGCAAATCAGAAATTACATCTCCGCGCGCGCGCGATGGGGCAGACAGGGCGGAGGCGCTGATCCAGAAGCGCTCTTACGCAGCAGCGATGAGGCTGCTCCGTGCGGCTACATACAAAAAACGCACTTTTCCAGAGACGCGGTTGAAGCTGGCAAGATGCCAGTTTCACCTCGGAGACGTTTCTTCCGCTTTGAAGGGACTTCGCCGGGTGGCCACGGCTTCGGCGGGACTGCGCCGGGCCGCACTGGAAAAACTCGCCGTCTACTGTCCGGGCTCCCCAAATCTTGATAACGCTGGAATTCTGAAGGAGCGGCGGCGGTGGGCGCGATTAGCGGAACGCGCAGAAGGCCGGGGGCATTGCGCACCAATCTCGAAGCCAACACGCGGCAGAAGATTGCGGATCGGTTATGTATCCGCGTTCTTTGCGGACCGGAATTGGATGAAGCCGGTGTGGGGGATGTTGGATGCGCACAACAGGCAGGACTTTGAAATTCACCTGTTTCTGGATGGGGGGTTGCCAGAAAAACAGTACGGCTACGCTCCCCACGACGGGGACCACGTGCATGCGCTGGACAAGACTACCAATGCAGAAGCTGCGCAGCTCATCAGCAAAGAACAGTTGGACATTTTGGTGGATCTTAATGGATTCAGTTATCCGAGACGGCTGGGCGTTTTTATGCGCAAGCCAGCGCCGGCTCAGGTGGGATGGTTCAATACGTTTGCCACCAGCGGGATGAAAGCATTTGATTTTGCCATCGGCGACGATGTGGTTTTGCCAAGAGAAGAAGAGGGGTTCTATACCGAGCGGATTCTGCGAGTTCGTGGTTCCTATCTGGCATTTTCGGTGAAGTATCCGGTACCCGACGTGGTGGATCCGCCCAGCGCAGAATCGAAGGGCATTACCTTCGGTTGTCTTGCGCCACAATACAAAATCGTCCCAGACATGATCGGAGCGTTTGCGGAGATTTTGTGCGCCGCCCCTGGTGCGCGACTGCTGTTAAAAAACACGTGCCTCACCGACCCTCGGAACCGCGCGATTGTGCGGGATCTCTTCGGCAGGCGAGGGATCTCGCGAAGGCAGCTGGTGTGCGAAGGACCGGTGGAACACTTTGAGTTCTTGAAGACATATGACCGCATCGACATTGCGCTCGACACGATTCCGTACAGCGGAGGCACCACAACGATGGAGGCATTGTGGCAAGGGGTGCCGGTGCTGACATTCCCGGGCGATCGTTGGGTGTCGCGGATAAGCAGTTCCTTGCTTCGCGCGGCCCGATTGCACGAATGGATCTGCGAGTCGCGAAAAAAGTATGTTCGCCGCGCGATCGAGCTGGCAAGAGGATCCGATACACCGGCGCAACTCGCAATGCTGCGAACAAGCATGAGAAAGCGGCTGAGCGCCGCGCCGGTCTGCGATGCCGAGGACCTATGCCGGCAAGTGGAGGTTCATTATCGGAATATAGCGGGCGCGAAAAATGCGTAGAGTGGGGGGAACGAGCGTCGCACGAACTTTGGCCTCTACTGGCAAACGTTCCGCCACGACTTCAAATCATGTTCCGATAGTTCTTCAGTCTTCTGTACAAAAATATAGGGGGGCTTAACGAACCTCCGGAGCCCGGAATCCGGCCAGAAACGCTGACTAGACTTGGCTAAACGGCTGCCTTCGCAGCTCCCGATCCAGCCAATTCAACCAGCAGAAACTCCAAAGCCGCACGCGTGTCGTCGGCGCCGCCCTTAAGCCGGCTGTCCGCCACCTTAAGGGCCGCCAACCCATTCAGCAATCTAGCTTTACCGATTTTTCGCGCGCTCTGCAAAACCAATTCCGCCTGCTCCGGCCGCATCCCCAGCGCCCGCGCCGCCTGATAGCCGTTCGATACCCCTCGAACCTCGCTGGCCTCAATCAACTTGCGATACATCCACGTCAACGCGCCCAGCATTTGCAGAGGCTGTTCGCCGTCCCGCAAGAGCCGCTCCAGAAACTCCAGCGCCTTCTTGGTCTGCCGGGAAGCCAGCAGGTCCGCCAATTCCCAAACCGTCGTGGTCTTCTCCGAGATCACCAGCGCGCTGACGTCCTGCTGCCGAATCAATTTGCGCTCGCCGACGTACGTCGCCAATTTCTTGATCTCGTTCTGCAAACGTAGCAGGTCGGCGGCAACGAATTCGGCTAGATCCTCCGCCGCGCCCCTCTCGAACTCCACCTTTTCTTCGCTGGCCAGCGCTTTGGCAAAAGTGACCGCTGTGCTCAGTCGCTGTTCGGGGTTCTCGCCTAGGCTCACATCCACGACCAAAGTCTTCTCCGCCAAAAGCTTCGCCAATTTCATCCGCTGATCCAGGTCAGTCGCTTCCAGCACCAGCACAGTAAACGGCGCTGGGTCCGCCAGATATACCTCAAGTAGCTCGACGGCGGCATCCCGATTTTTTTCGCCCAATTTCTCAATTTTCTCGACGTCTTCGAGAAACACCACCTGTTGCCGCGAGAGCATCGGCAAAGTCTGTGCCTGGTCAAGCGCGCTCTGCGTTTCGTCGCGATCCGCCGAATAGCGCGAGACGCCCCAGGTCCGCGCCGCTTCCATCGTAAAGGCCAGGACCAAGGCCTTGCGGCAGGCGTCGCGCAGATACGGCTCGTCACCCAGCAGCAGCAACGCCGGAATCAGCTTGCCCTTTTTCAGCCGCTCCAGCAGTTCTTGTGAAGAAACTCGCGCCATCCGTCAATTCTCCGTCCCTAAGTCCTGGAATCAATTCTCGGTCATCGCTTGATCAGCGATTCGATCCTAATAATTCTCCGTCACCGCCGCCACCAGCCGCTGGGCAAAATCCTTGGCCAGCCGGTCCAGCGCCGGATCTTGCTCCCCGAAGAAACTCGCCACGTCCGTCGAGATTTCGTATTCGCTGCGAAACACAAAATTGTCGGTGTGATACAGCACTTTCTGGTTGGACGTTTGCGTCAAGGTGACTTCGCATTTCACGGTCACCAGCATTGTCGTCGCGCGCCCGCTGACCGTATCGAACAGCAAGGGAAGCGCTTCGAGGCTCAGCACTTTCCCGAGCAAAACTGCATCCCCGTCGGCAGGATTGGACACCACCTTGTAGGGTGTCTTGGCCAGGAATTCGTGCACGGTAGCGGAGGTTAGTTTTTGCTCGATGCGGTAACTGGTCGTCGCATTTACGAGCGCAGGCACCGCGATGACGTGGATCCCAGAGGGCAGGGAATCGGTGCGCCCGGCAACGTGGTATCCGCAACCACCCAAAATGATCGTGGTCAACGCGAACGCAAGCGCGGGCCAGAAAGGTCGTTTCATTCAGCGAGTTTCTCCGCGAGCTTCACGGCATTCCAAGCCGGCAACCGAATATTATCCGCAGCGCCCCAGAACCACCAAGTTCCCGGCTTCGCGGGATCCGCTTCGGCTTCCGCCAGCTGAATGGCCGATTCTTCGGCGACGCTCAAGTTGTGGGGACTCTCTGGCATTTGCATCACGGAAAACCCTGCCGTCTTGCAAGTGCTTTGGATGCGGGTCGCCTCGGCGGAGGTGTCTAGCTCGGCGCAAACCGAAAATGTGACGCCGTAAAAAACCGGAACATGAACAAGTTGAATTGCGGGAATTACAGAGCTTCCGACCAGACACAAATGCGCTTCGGCACGAATCGTGGCCAGGGCCGCGCGCAGATCGAAGCGGCTCGATGGACCAAAGTGCTCGAGTGTGCTGAAGGCCACTTGCGCATCGAACAGTTGCTTTCCGGGAGTCTGAAGGGCAAGTAACTGGCTGGTCTGCGTTTCCAATTCCTCAATGCCTGATTTACTCCAGGCGGATACTGGTTGAAGTATCGTCGCGCTCATACTGCGAAGACCCAGATCTCGGAGTGCGACGGTAAGACGAACAAGCGCTTCGGTCGCGGCCGATAGGATCGACGCGAGACGTGGCTTTTCAGCAAGGACCTGGCCGCGAAGCTTTTCGATACCGGGAAACCACGGAGCAGAGTCAGGTAGCGATACGGAATGGCCGGAGAGGTCGATAATCGCCGCACCGCTGCGCTTCGCCAATGCCAGATTTGCGCGCGTGAACTCCGAAGAGCCCGTGAAAAATACGAAGCGCGCGCGGTTGAAGCTGTCTTCTTCCACCGGCCGGATCACCGCAGGTTCGCCGCCGGCTTCGGTCAGCGTGCCTGCCGCCAACTCCTCGTCGAGCAGGCTGAACTCCGATGCCGCGAAGCGGCTCTGTTCCAGCAGCGACTTCAGCTCCGCGCCGAGCAGCGAAGACGCACCCGCTATGATTATTCGGTTGGATTCCCGTTCAAAGGGCATGCATCACGCGGTTCGCGAAGTTCGGTGCCGGACCATTCTTACCACGTGCAGGATCACGCCTGCGGCGGTATATGTCGCGGCGATGAGCAGCAAGACTTCTTCCGACCAGCGCCAGATCGCCGCGCCCAGCAGGGCAATAAAAACAATCCCCAACGAAGGCTGCTTGCGGGTCCAAGGCAAATCCTTGAAGCTGTAAAACCGAATCGTGCTGGTCATCAGCGCGGCGAGTGCCAGCGCCAAGAAAATCCAAGCGATCGACCAGCGCCAGTCTTGAATCGGCGACTTGAAGGCGTGTACTGTCGCCGCAATCATGCCCGCCGCCGCCGGAGTCGGCATACCCACGAAATACTTCGATCCGCCCGGCGCCATCCCCTGTACGTTAAAACGCGCCAGCCGCCACGCGCAGCACACCACGAACGCCAGGCAGAACCACCAGCCGAAATGCGCGATCTGCTGCGCGCCCTGCGTAAATTCGAGGCCCGGAAGATGTCGCACGCCCCAGGAGTAGGCCAGCAGAGCCGGCGCAATGCCGAAGCTCACCACGTCGGCAAGCGAATCGAACTGAACACCAAACTCCGTATTCGTGCCCGTCAAGCGCGCCACGCGCCCATCGAGGGAATCGAACACAATCGCCAAGCCAATGGCCTTTGCCGCATGGTCGAAGGAGTCGGGCTGCAGAACGGTTGCGTCCAGCGCGGCCACGCTAGCGTAGTAGCCGCACAGCAAATTGCCGACGGTAAAAAGGCTCGGCAGCAGAAAAATACCCCGCCGCAGCCGCGGATTTCGAATGCGACGACCGCGGATGGATGGTTCCGGCGGTAGCGGTACCGATTCCACCAGCTGTTGTTCGGAGTCAGACATCCTGTGTTGGCTTCCCACTCGTCGTTTTCACGCTCGTTAGAAACTCGCCCTTACGCACGTTTGATACCAGCCGTCAGATTCTCGACTGGCGTCCTCGCATCCGACTTGCTCGACACCTTCGAACCCGCAGGCACCGCCCAGCGCGCTAGGACGCTCGACCCACCCTTTACGTTGTCGCCTAGAGTCACCAGAATCTCGGCATCGCGCGGTACCCACAGATCCACCCGCGAGCCGAACCGCACCAACCCGATCCGCTCGCCGCGCATTACGATGTCGCCAGCTTTCTTCCAACAGACTACCCGGCGAGCGATCAGCCCGGCAATCTGTTTGAAGACCATTTCGCCGGATGCGGTGGAAAGGGAAATAACGTTCTGCTCATTTTCCGTGGAGGCCCGCGCCATCATGGCCGCCAAAAACTTGCCCGGCCGGTAGTCCATCTTGAGGATGGTCCCTGCGGCCGGCGAGCGGTTGACGTGTACGTTCCAGATCGCCAGAAAGATGCTGATGCGCTTACCCGGGCTCCCGGCATAATCCTCGTCGGTAACCACGACGACGCGCCCGTCCGCGGGAGACACCACCGCACCCGGTTCGCTAGGAATCACGCGTTCAGGATCGCGGAAGAAATAGAAAACAAATGCCGCCAGGCACAGCAGCAGAATCGCCACCAAAATCCAATGCGCCAGAAAAGCTACGCCGCTCAGGACGAGCGGGGGAAGTCCAAAGTAGTAGCCCTCTTTGACCATGCCGGTTAGACAATACCACAGCCTCTTGCGTCACGGCTTTCACGGGCCGACCAAGCAGCGGCATTCTACGAGATTCGCCGTCGGGAAAATGGTACTTCAGGTGGAGTGTGCGCTCGCTCGCCTGATGCTCGCGGCAATCCGCTCCATCTCATCTTTGCAGTGCAGCTTCATCTTCTTCAGCTTGATTTCTTCCAGGAGGTGTTCCGAGTTGAGGTAGGGATCCGAGGTGAGTGTTTTGAGTTCGGCTTCGTACTTCGCATGCTGCTCGGCCAGACGCTGATACTCGGCGTCTGTATCGAGGAGTATGTCCCGAGGGTTCCGCGCCAACGTGGCCATGCGTTCCTCCTCACGACTATATTAAATTTGGATAACTACTCCATGAGCGCACGGTAAACCCGGGGCAAGGCGGCGTCAAGAGGGAACCTTGAGAAAATTACCATAGGGAGTCCTAGCCTGTGAGTCCTCTCGTCATTAGTACTGCGTCTTCGGTGGGGTTCTGATAGTAGGCCGGGCGTCGGCCGTTCAAGGCGAATCCATGCTTTTCGTAAAAAGAAATTGCGGGCTGGTTGGACTTGCGGACTTCCAGGAAGATCGTCACGACGCGCTGCCGCTGAAATTTTGTCGAAGCCGCGTCCAAAAGTGCCGCCGCGAGTCCCATGCGTCGCCTGGAGGGATCCACCGCAAGATTCAGAATCTCGGCTTCATTCAAGACGACGCGAGCGACGAGGAAACCGGCGATGCCGCGCTCGATCTCGATCACCCACGCAATTTCGCCGCGCTGCTGTAGTTGTTCGATCGATTTGAGCGACCACGCGGCGGCCTCTGGGCATTGGCGCAAGATCATGTCGACCGGGTGCGCGTCCCGCGGCTCGAATTTCCGCACCACGCCTCGGTATTGGCCCAAGGTTGAAGCGCGTTCACGTTTCATAAGCGGATCGACCCACCAACCGGCGCTTCCGCTCGCCGACTTCGAGCCCTACGCCGCCTCTACAGGCCGCGTGAAAATGCACCCAAAAAAGCTATCTTCAGGGGCTGAAGCCCCGGCCTCTCAAAGGAAACGCTCCTTCGGCTTTCCCCGTAGCTTATTTAGCCGCGGGAACGAAATCCTCCATGACCGCTTTTCGCATCAGGTCGGGCGGCAGCAAGCCTTGCGACAGAATGAAGTCATGGAATTTCCTTTGATCGAACTTTGGTCCCAGAGCCGCTTCGGTATCTTTTCTTAGCTGAAGGAGTTTCGTGTATCCATAGAAATAGGAATTGGCCTGGCCGGGCGCGCGGAACGTATAGCGCTCGACTTCCTGGTTTGCGAATGGCACGGAAAAAACGCCATCCTCGGTGAGCGCCTTCATGGCGTCCGCGGGCTGGATTTTTCCCGCCTGCAGCTCGGGATCGAGATAGGCGCGTTCGGCCCGCAACAAGCGAAACTGCAGCGAGATCAACTGGCCTTCCAGCGGCATGTGGGGCTTGGTGATGTATTCGGCATAGAGCCCCCAGCCTTCGACGTTGGTGCTGTTGAACGCGTAGCGCGAACGCGCCAAGGATACGCCGTGCTCGATCATGGAATCGAATTGCAGTTCGTGGCCGGGGCGGGCCTCGTGCGCGATCAGCGTCCAGGAAGCCGCGTCGAAGGTGTAGTCGTCCACCTTTTCAACCTTGGCGCTGCCCGCGGCCGCCGGCATATTCAGCGGCAAAACGAACTCGCCCTGCTGGCCGGTGTTGTTCAGCAACGGGGGAGGGACCATGTGCGGGGCAGGCTGCTGCGCGCTCTCCGCCGGTGTGCCGATGCGAATGCGCGCCGGGCGGTCCGGCAGACTTATCAGCTGATCCTTCACTAGGATGCCTTCGATGTCTTTCAACCGGTCCTTGTAGAAGGGCAGAATGGCGTCGCCGACCAGTTGGTTTTCCTTGAGCTTCTTGATGACGTCCCGGTAGTCGCTGCTGGGCCAACCGTGTTGTTTGGCAATCTGCGCCGCGATCGTTTGCATCTCGGCTTGATATTCGGTAAATGCCTCGTGGGCCATCGTCGCCAATTCCGCCGGGGGAATATCGATTCCGTAGCCCTCGAGACCCAAAGCGTACAGCTCGGGAGGCTGCCGAAAATCGGTCCGTGCTTTGGGCAAAATTTCGCTGGTTACCCATTGGTCGTAGGCGGTCAGCTGCTGTTTTAGCTTGGCGTAAGGTTCTTCCCAGCCCTGTAGTTTGTATTGCTTGAACAGGTCGGCAATTCCATCGACGTACAGGGTGTTGCGCGAAAGCGCCGTTTCCACTCGAGCTTTGGCCGGGTAAATCATGTTGGGCTTGGCCAACTGCAATTCGGTGAGCTTTCGCAACCGATCGGTAAATGGCGTATAGCCCGGCTCCAGACCTGCGTACTTGCGTAAGCGCACGACGGCGGCGGGACGCCGTTCCGGGGCGACTTGGTCGTCCAGTAAAACGCGCAGACCCTGGTATGCCGCGCCGCTGGCATTGAGGTAGGGAATCTGACGGCTTTCCGCGAAATCGTGCTGCTTGAGCTGCAGCTGCGTACTGTGAATCATGATTTCCAGATCTTGCCGGACGTACTTGTTCTGCTCCTTGGGCAGTCGATCCTGGAGCTTGGCGAGGACGGCGCGGTTCTCGGAGGTCGCAGCCACATCGTCCTCGTGCGTTGCCGCGGAGATCTTTTCGTCGTACTGGCTCAAGCCGTCAGCAGACGCCGACTCCGGAGCATGCTTCTTCTCCACTTCGATCAGCAGGTTCGCGAATTCATTGCTGCGAGCGATCCAGCTTTTGTCACCTTGATTTGCTGTTGAAGCAGGTGCTTGCCTGGCAGCATTGGTTGCTGCCAAAGCGCTATCCGATGCGAAAGCAATGTAGGCCGACGCCGCGGTGGTGGCAGTTATCACTGCGACGCCCAGAATCCTTCTAATCACGAGTGGTCTCCAAAGTCACGATCTCTCTGTGGGTTACTTGGCTTGCTGTCGGGCCGGCCTGTCTTTCCAGAATACCTCGGCGTCCGAACGGCGGACGTAGTTTGCGTCCAAAGTCAGCGGATCCGCATAGCACTTAGCCAGCGCCAGGCGATAGCCAAGTCGTCCAATGGCCGGCGCCAGGATCGGCGACCAGGCGTGCACACGTTCACCCACACTCTGACGTGCCAGCCAAGCTTCGGTTTCAGCCAGCATCTGCGGATCGGTCGAGATCCACTCGATGCTTTCGCCGCCTACCGTGTCGGTCGCCCACGCTAGGAATTTATCGGGCGTGATCACGGTCTCTTCGTC
>Ga0182018_10000602_pt1 | contig 45666 bp, 35 predicted proteins | sample 812P2MmetaG_FD_120490 | JGI IMG/M metagenome (GOLD analysis project Ga0182018, IMG submission 120490) | Permafrost microbial communities from Stordalen Mire, Sweden - 812P2M metaG | ecosystem: Environmental > Terrestrial > Soil > Wetlands > Permafrost | place: Sweden: Stordalen | collected... | reverse complement strand
TTCTCCACTGTCACCTCGACCTCGTTACTCCCCAGCTATATTCTGCCACTCGAGTCCATTTTCATGAGCTTTCGCGGGCCGCAGGCCCTGCCCAGGCAGACGGAACGTTTCCTGGTTTTTCCGTCGGAAAAACCAGGAAACGTTCCGTCTGTCCCCAGGTTTATTTATGCCGCATGGTACTAGTCTGCGGGGATGCGGTCGGGTTTCGGGCCAAAGTCCCAGCCCAGTTCGTCGAGCACGGCGCGCACCCGATGCCAGTGCGTCTTCGCGGTGGAAAGCGCCAGCATCAGCAGCAATACGAATCCGGCCGCGGCCACGGTCTCGGGCACGGTCAGACTGTTCTTCAGGAACGTGAGCGAGCGCCCGTAGACCAGTTCGATGTGCACCCAATACACCAGCAATGAGGTGACGCCGAACTGCCGGACCCAGCTCCAGCCGTCTTTGGCCCCGTAGCGCGTCCAGACGAAAGCCACGGATACCAACAGCAGCGTGACTCCCTGTTTGATGAGCATCTGCGCGGGGCTGTTCAGCCAGAAGTCCGATTTGGCGTAGAGCGTATACGGCGCTCCCGCGAAGTATTGTCCTCCGAGCACCAGCAGACCGCCCGCCAGCGCCGTCCACTGCATCAGGCGATGGCTGGACTCCTCCTTGGCGATGCGAATCAGGCTTCCCATCGCGAGCCCGAACGCCAGGTATCCGCCCCACGGGAAGAAGCTGAACGACCCGTAATTCGGTGCGATGTAGTTGCGCACCATCCACGGGACGCCCGACCAATCAAGCTGCGATACCAATGGCGAGACAAACGCGACCACCAAGCCTACCGCCGCGCAGGTCCACGCCCGATTCCGCGTGGGCACCAGAGCCATCACCGCCAGCGCTGCCATCGAGAATCCCATGCAGTTGAGAATATCCACGCGCAGCAGACCGCGCCAATCGGCGGGCAGTCCGAAAAGGAACAACTGTAGCCGGAACGCGAAGGCGATCAGGAATAGATACCGGGAACGGCTGAGAGCGGTCAGAAACCGTTCGCGCGCGGGCAATCCCTTCCGTTCGGTGCTATCCATCAGAAACGCCAGCGTGACGCCGGTCAGGAAGAGAAAAAGCGCTGGCGGCATTCCGCCCACGAATTGCGAAAACGTATACGGTTCCCGCGGCCTCAGGCCGGACTTCAGGAAGGAATCGAAGACATGCCCCTGGAGCATGATGATGGCGCCCAGTCCGCGGACCCAGTCGAGATAGTACAGCCTGTTGGAGCTGGCTCTGGTTTGCTGCATGGCGGGTTAGGGGTTGTGGTGCTTCCCAATGGTCATGTCCTTGTGGGCATCTTTGGGGATCTTCAGCTTCAAGTCCGCTTCCGTGACCCGCGTCTGCAGGTCGATATGGGTAAACACCGCGAGGTTGTAGTTTTTGCCAGGTTCGTAGAATTTCTGCTGTACCGCGAGACCGTTGGCATTGGAAATCCAAAGCTCGATCTTGCGGAAGTGCTGCTGCATCTCTTTGTCTTTGGGCGTCAGCTCAATCTTTTGACACGGTTCGCCGGCCGCCGCTTCCGGTCCGATGTACCGAACCGTGTAGCCCGACAGCAAATCCTGCGACGTGCTGCCAAATCCGACAAGCAGCAGTTGCTCCACCATGGGTTTGCTTTGCTTGCCGAAGACCACCGTCTGTGTGCTGTTGGTCTTCGGATAATAGATCTCACCCTTGCTCTCGTCGATCAACACCTGTTTTGCGTCGGGCGGCTCAAAGTCGAAGCGGATCTTCAGATCGTGCGGTTTGGGCCGAAGCACTTGAATTTTGCCGGTCTCTGAAGTGCTCTCGTCGATCACCGCGGTATACGCCGTTTTTTGCACGTTGGCAGTCATCCACTTAAAGGCGCCGGATGCCCGATCCATGCGAGCGAACACCGCCGTCAATGGATCTTCTGCACTTGAAGCGCCAAACGGCATTCCGCACAGTGCCGCCAATGTGCCGGCCAGGGCAAGACCTGGCCGAAGAGACCGCATCGAGTGTCGCTCCTCTCTCAAAGTGACGTCCGGCGCCGTGTGGAAAGATACAAGGATCATGCCGAATAGATCAGGGCCGTGTGAATACCGTATATCCGAGCGGTTCGTCCTCGGAGTCCAAAACCCGCTCCACCTTAATGACGGTCAGATGACGATCGCCCAGGGTCTGGAGCGATGGAGTGATGGCCGCGGCGATTTGGCTATCGGACACTCCCACTACCAGCCCGGCGGGCACCCAGTATTTGGACTGTCCATTTTCCTTCCGTAGCAGGAAGATACTGCTGGCTTTCGGTATGCGCGGCTGATCGCGAAACCAGGCGCGAGGGGTGAGAAAGATAAACGCTACGATGATGCCGACCATCACGTCGTATTGCCAGCTAGCGCGCGGATAATCCCACAAAACAAACCGCTTCAACATGTGCCAGACGTATTTTAGCAGGTTGCTAATACCCCAGCTTTTTTTCCACCACGTTGGCCAGAGGCTGGCCGTTCCGAAACCGCTCAAACTGATCGAGGAAAAACTGCATCGCCCGTTCCTTCCAATCGGGAGTGTGGTCCGCCGAATGAGGGGATAGCAGCACGTTCTCCAGCCGATAGTAGGGGTGGCCGGCCGGCAGCGGCTCCCGATCGAAGACATCCAGCGCCGCGCCTCTGACGATCCCTTGCGAGAGAGCCTGAATCAACGCGGCCTCATCGACAATCGCGCCTCTCCCGATATTCACCAGCACCGCTTCGCGCTTCATGGAGGCAAACTCGGCCACTCCGATCATGCCGCGGGTCTCCGGCGTCAACGGTGCGGCGATCACCACGTAGTCGCACTGCGCGAGCATTTCGCACCGGTTCTCCGGGCCATAAATGCGCTCCACCAGGGGATCCGCATTGTGGGGCGGCGGACTGTGCCGCTTCAACGCCAGAATCCGCATCCCCACGGCGCGGGCGCGTGTTGCCACGGCGCGTCCGATATCGCCGTAGCCGACGATCCCCAGCGTCTGGCCTTCAATCAAGGGGACCTCAAACTGCTCCCAGACGCCCGCCGCCTGGTTGCGCACCAGGCGCCGGAAGTCCCTGGCAAAATAGAAGATCGCCCCCAGCGCAAACTCGCCCAGCGGCGGGCTGAAGACCCCGCTCGCGTTGGTCAGCATGGCCGGGTGCGCCACCAGTTCGGGAAACAGCAGATCGTCGAGCCCCGCCGCCCGGGTATGCACCCAGCGTGCCTGCGGAGCCATGGCTAATACTTCGCGCAGCAGCGTACGCGGCCCCGACCAGTTGAAAATGACGCCGGCATCGGCCGCCGATTGGCGGAAGGCTTCCACCGAATCCCCAACTACGATGTGGATCTCATCCGGCACCGACTGAAGCATGGCCAGTTGCCGGTCCGCGGGGTTCGCCAGCACGAGGACTGTGGTATTGTCCATGAGGAGAAAGCTATCACATGTTCGACCTTTCGCTGGAAGTGCTGCGTGTTGTGGAGGAGGCGGCCATCGCCTCGGCCCGCACCATGGGTAAGGGCGATGCGAATGAAGCCGACCAGGCAGCGGTAGAATCCATGCGACGCTGCCTGGACACACTGCCCATCGAAGGCACGATCGTGATCGGAGAAGGGGAGCGCGACGAAGCACCCATGTTGTATATCGGGGAAAAAGTGGGCACGCGCAATCACGGCGAGTCCATGACCGTCGACATCGCTGTCGATCCCCTGGAGGGCACCAACCTCTGTTCCACCGGCGGGGCCGGCGCTATTACCGTTCTGGCGGCATCCGAGAGCGGCGGCTTGCTGCATGCGCCGGATTGCTACATGGAGAAGATCGTGGTGGGACCGGCCGCGAAGGGCAGCGTGGACCTGGACGCTCCCGTCAAGCACAATCTCAAATCCATTGCGCGGCGCCTGCAACGGGGCGTGGACGACCTGGTGGTGGTGGTGCTCGACCGTCCCCGGCACCAGAAGTTGATTGCCGATATCCGCGAAGCCGGAGCGCGCATCCGCCTGATTTCGGACGGCGACCTTTCCGCCGGCATCGCGGCGGCCGTGGCCGGCACCGGGGTACACGCCGTCATGGGGTCGGGCGGCGCTCCGGAAGGCGTGTTGACCGCGGCCGCGCTGCGCTGCCTGAACGGCGAGATTCTGGGACGCCTGCTGGTGAAGGACGAGGCGCAGAAAGAGCGCATGCAGTCCATGGGCATCCGCGATACCAATCGAATCTACACGACGCCCGAACTGGCGCCCGGCAAGCACCTGGTCTTCGCGGCCTGCGGGGTCACCGACGGCAACCTGCTGCGCGGCGTGCGTTTCACCGGAGATGGCGCGCACACGCAATCGGTGGTGATGACGTCCTCCCCAGCGCGCGTGCGTTTCATCGAGACGACCGCTCTGGAAAATCGCCCCGACGTCAAAGTGCGATTCCGGTAACGATAAGCCATCGACGGCGGATGCGCCGCACCGTACTGGGAGTCCTTATAGAACCGGCTGACCCGGCCGGATCTTGCAATCGAAGCGGACCCGGGTTAGCATTCGATTGCTAACCTAAATGATGCCCATCTGGACTATCGCGCTCGGCTTGATCGTGCTGATTCTGCTGCCCAGGATGCTCATGGGACAGACGCCTCAGGAGCGGGAACCCGGCGAAAGTCCGCGCAAGCGGCTTTCCCGCCGGTCCGGTTTCCGCGACGATCGTCCTGTGAGACCGCCTTCTTCCGTTTGGGTTTACCGGCGGTAAATCTTTAGGAAACATTAATTCTTTTGACGGATCGGCGAGTCTCTTATTATCCTGAAGAGTAGACCCCCGATCATGTCTCTCCTACGTAGCGCTTTTTGTGTTCCCCGTCGTGGTGCGGCTTTGCTCGCCACGATGCTTTCCGTTGGGTTTGTTTGCGTGGGCCAGCACGGCGCCCGGACTCCCGAGGATGCGCCGTCCTCCCCGGAGATCCCGGTTGCCCTTTGTAACGATACCGCCAATTTTCTGGCAGGGTTGAAGGGACGGCCGGACGGAGCGTTCCATGGGTTAGAGGAGACTCATGCCTGGCAGAACTATTCCGCCGAGTTCGATAAGGACTGGGAAAAGAGCGAAGTTCACCAGTTTCAGGCGGTTGACGCCTTTCAGAAACGCGAACTCGCGCCGCTCAAAACCAACAGCACCTACATGTTCTACCCCTTCAGCGGACCCGACATCCTGTACGCGCAGCACTTTTTTCCCAATGCCCGGTTGACGGTCTTCGCCGCCCGCGAACCCTTGGGCGATATGCTCCAGCCGAGCTACTACAAGCCCTCGAATATCGACAAAGAACTGGCCGGTTGGCGCGCCGGCATCTCGTCGCTCTTCGACCGCACCTTCTTCGTCACCAGTGAGATGGACCAGCAGTTTCACGGCAAGGTGCACAACGGGATCCTGCCGCTGATGCTCCTCCTGCTGGTCCGAAACGGCAATGTCATCGATTACGTCCGCTACGGCCGCCTGGGCGACAACGGAGACTTCATACCCGAACCCGCCAACGTGCCCATCCACCATGGGGTGGAAATCCATTACCGTCACCCTTCGGAAACCCAGTCGCGTATCCTGTACTACATCAAAACCGATCTGGCGATTCCGTTTGACAAGGAGCCTGCGTTTTCCCGTTTCCTGACCCGCCAGGGCCGGCCCGACACCCTGGTGAAGTCGGCATCGTTCCTGCTGCATTGGGCGCCGTTCACGGCCATCCGCAAGTACATTCTGGAGAACAGCAATCTCATTCTGCAGGACGATACCGGCGTGCCCTACCATATGCTCAAACCGAAGGAGTGGCAAGTGGAGTTGTTCGGCGAGTACAGCCACCCCGACAAGCCCTTCACCAGCGAATGGCAAACCGACCTGGCGGAGGCATTTAAGGAGCCCGGACGGGTGAAGCAGTTGGGCTTCATCCTGGGCTACGGTTCTCACCGGCGTCCCTCGAGCATGATGCTCGCCACGCGGATCGCTCCGCCGGCGGCGCCGGCAGGGAATTAGACTAGGGTGGTGTCGGTCCGCTGCTGCCGATGCGGGGCAGGACGCCCGGGTCGAAACGGGGTGCTATCTATCAGGCAACCCGGCGGGAAGCACGGGTGCGGCGACCGGCGCGAAACGGGAGGAGGAGCCATCCCTGGACCTGCTGTAAGCGGGCACATTCCCCGCAGCCCGGAGGACACGATTCCGATGTATGGGCAATGAGATAGTCGAGCTGTTCGCTGAGGATCTCGGCAAGCGGGGCAGGCTGAAAGTAATCGGCACGGCGGCTCGACTCCAGGGCGCGCGCGACAAGCGCTTCGGTTCCAGCGTCGGACATTGAGCGATCTCGACTCATAATTGCAGTCTCCCCTCGCTACACTTATCGGCGGTTTTGGCGGGATTTTATATAGGGATTTCCGGTCCGCGATAGCAGGCCGGCGCGGTTAGTTTCCTCCGTAGAGGATCGGGTGGGCGTCCTTCATCTCGTGGGCTTGCGCGCGGGCGGTTTCGAGTTGTACGAGCGGGCCGACGCCGATGCCGGGGCAGTAGTGCGCGGTTTTCCTCCATTCTCCCCAGACCTGAATCAGTTCCGGCCAGAAAGGGAAGGTGCGGCATTGGACGGGTTTGGCGGGGTGGATGGAGCAGCCGCCATCGCGGAGGAAATGGCAGTTGGCTTTCCGCGGGATGCGCAGGCGCATGCGGTGACGGGTGCGGTAGACGTACTTCTTTTCGAATTCCCGCGGAGTGAGCGACAGGAAGGCGGCGGCGCCGGCGATGTCGGATTCGGTGAGGTAGACGAAGCCCTTCTGTTCGCAGCATACGGTGCACCCGGGCTGGCACTGGAAACGCAGGCCCTCCGTCATGGGGACTATTGTAGCTTTACCAGACGCGGCAGGAGTTTACGTGGACCATTGGCTGGTCCGGCTTGCAGGAGAAGGCCTGCTGGAACTCGGGCATGTTGACCACGGTTCCGTTCACACGGAAACGGCCCGGTGAGTGTGGATCGGTCATGGCCCGGCTGCGGGCCTCTTCGGGGCGGACGTTCTCGCACCAGACCTGCGCGAAACCGAGGAAGAATCGCTGCTCGGGAGTGAAGCCATCGACCTTGCCGCCCTTGGCATTCTTGTCAACGAGCGTTTTTTCCATGGCCATATAAGCGATGCGCATGCCGCCGTTGTCGGCGCTGTTTTCGCCGAGCGTGAGGCGGCCATTGAGTTTGACATCGTCAACCGGGGTGAATCCGGAATATTCGTCGGCGATGCAGGCGGCGCGCTTCACGAACTCCGCTCCATCTTTGGCGGTCCACCAGTCGCGGAGGTTGCCGTCGCCATCGAACTTGCGCCCCTGGTCGTCGAAGCCGTGGGTCATCTCATGGCCGATGACGGCTCCGACGCCGCCGTAATTAACCGCCATATCGCGCTGGGGATCGAAGAAGGGCGGCTGTAGAATGCCGGCGGGGAAGTTGATGCTGTTGCTCTGGGGGCTGTAGAAAGCGTTGACGGTGGGCGTGGTCATGCTCCACTCGGTCTTGTCGGTGGGCTTGCCGATCTTTTCGATCTGGCGCTGGTAGAGGACGCCGGTGATGCGGGCGAAGTTGCCGTAGAGATCGTCACGGGCAATGGTGACGGCGCTGTAGTCGCGCCATTTCTTGGGATAGCCCACGTTGTTGGTGATGGAGTTCAGCTTGGCGATGGCGGCCTTCTTGGTGTCCTCGCTCATCCAGGTGAGACTGCGGATGTCTTCGCCCATGGCCTGTTCCAGGTTGTCGACGAGTTGAGCGATCTGGGCCTTGGCATTCGGGCCGAAGGTGAGCTCGATATACTTTTCGCCCAGGAGGTCGCCCAGACCGCGGTCTACGGCCGCAACGCAACGGGACTGACGTGGCCGGGGCTGAGGCACGCCGGTGAGGGTGCGCTGCCAGAAATCGAAGTCCTCGTTCTCAAATGCTTCGGGCAAACGCGTGGCGCGAGCGTGAAGAAGGTGGAATTCGAAATAGGCCTTGAAGGCTTCGATAGGCTGCCCGGGGAGGTTGGCGCCGATCTGTTTGATGAAGTCGGGTTGGGAAACGTTGAGTGTCTCGAAGTCCGGCGCGCCGATCGCATTGAAATACAGGTTCCAATCCATGGTGGGCGCCAGGGTAGCGACATCCTGCTTTGTCATGATGTGGTAGGTCTTGTCGGGGTCGCGCAGGGAGACGCGATCGGCCGAAGCGGTGGCGATGACGGTTTCGAAGTCCAGCACCATTTGGGCTTTCTGGGCGGCGGCTTCGGGAGTGTCGCCGGCCAACTGGAACATTATCGTCATGTGCTGGACGTACCGTTTGCGGATTTCGACAGATTTGGGATCGCCCTTGAGGTAATAGTCGCGATCGGGGAGCGCGAGACCGCCCTGTCCGAGGTTGGCGATGGTCTTGGTGGAATCCTTGGCATCCGGCCGGGAGCCGAAGCCGAAGACCACGCCGATGGCCTGGCGATGGAGCCGGGCGATCTCCGCGGCCACGTCGGAAGCGGAGTCCATGGCCCGGATCTGGTCGAGATCGGACTTGATGGGGTCAACGCCCTTCCTATTGATTGTGACGGTATCCATGCAACTGGTGTACGCATCGCCGATTTTCTGTTCGACCGGACTGCGATTGGCCTTAGCGACCGCCGCGCCCTGAATGATGTCGAGCAGGATATGCTCGTTGTGCTCCTGCAACTCGGCGAAGCGGCCGAAGCGGGCACGGTCGGCGGGCAGGGGGTTGTGGGCGATCCAGTTGCCGCAGGCGTATTGGTAGAAATCCACGCAGGGTTCGACAGACATGTTCATGGCGGCTTTGTCGACGCTCGACATGGGAGGGTCCGCGGCCCAAAGGAGGGCGGGAACAAACAGGAACGGAAGGAGTCTCATAGGGGTCGCACCGGGAACGGAGATTGTAGCGCAGTTTTCGCTTGACATTGGGGCCGCATAGTACTAATTAATTAGTATGCGACATCGCAGCAGCACGCTGACCGAACAGGAACTGGAAATCATGAAGATTGTGTGGGAGCGGGAGAGCGCCACGGTCCGCGACGTCTATGAGACGCTGCTGGAACGGCGCAAGGTAGCGTATACCACGGTCATGACCATGATGAAGATCCTGGAACAGAAGAAGTATTTGAAGAAGACCCAGGCGGAACGGGCGTTCGTCTATCGGCCGACGCAGCCGAAGGGGCAGGTGATTGCGGCCATGGTGAAGGAATTCGTCAATCGGGTTTTCAACGGGTCGGCTCAACCCCTCCTGGTCCATTTGGTGGAGGAGAGCAAGTTGTCGCGGGAAGAGTTGGAAGAGATCGCGAAGTTGCGGAGGAAGCCATGAACGCGATATTGGCGTGGGACAACCTGGTGGCATACAGCCTGCAGATCGGGCTGTTGGTAGGGGTGGCGTCGTTTGTACCGGCTCTTCTGCGGTTAGGGCTGCCGAAGGCGCGCCTGGCCTACTGGCGCCTGCTGCTGGTGGCCTGCCTGGTGCTGCCGTTGATGCGTCCGTGGAAACACGCCATCGTGACAGTGAGCACCCCGGCGACGGCGCCAGTGGTGACGGCGCCGCCTGCGCCGATGCCTAAGATGCAGACGCACTGGGCGCCGGGCGAAATCGGCCTGCTGGTGTTGGCGGTGGGCGCGCTGGCGCGGTTGGGCTGGCTGGGCGTCGGACTCCGGAGGTTGCGGCGGTACCGGAAGCACTCGACGCCGTGGCGCGGCCCGGCGGTGGCGTTCGGTCCTCGACCGGAATGCCGCATTTCGGAAGACATCGGCAGTCCGGTGACGTTCGGGTTGCGGCAGCCGGTGGTGCTGTTGCCTGGGAACTTCGAGAAACTGGCGCCGGCCATGCAGGAAGCGGTGCTTTGTCACGAGGCCGTGCACGTGGAGCGGCGGGACTGGGCATTCACGGTGGCGGAAGAACTGGTCCGCGCCATCTTCTGGTTCCACCCGGCCATCTGGTGGCTGCTGGGTGAGATCCAACTGGCGCGCGAGCAGGCGGTAGACCGGGAAGTGGTGGAACGGACGCAGGCGCGCGATGAATATGTGGATACGCTGCTGGCCGTGGCGGGCGCGAAGCTGGAACTGGATCTGGCGCCCGCTCCGCTGTTTCTAAGGAAGCGGCATCTCAAACAACGGGTACTCGCGGTAGTGCAGGAGGTTCGTGTGTCCAAGACGAGATTGATTTCGACATTGATGGCCGGCCTGGCAATGCTGATTGCCGCGTGCTGGTTCGTAACGGCGGCGTTTCCGCTGGCGGCGGAGCCGCAGGTGGTGGCGGATGGAGCTGGCGTCGCGGTGGAAATGAACGGCGCCCAATTGATTCATCGGGCCCCGGTGAAGTATCCGGCGGACGCGATCGCCAAAGGTGTGCAGGGAACGGTTGCGGCGCAGGTGAGGCTGGGCGCCGATGGCACAGTAGTGGATGCAACCATTGTGAGCGGACCGGATGAATTGCGGAAGGCGGTGCTGCAATCGGTGCTGAACTGGCATTTCTCGAAGGACTTGGGCGGCAGCACGCGCACGGTAACGGTGAACTTCCAGTTGCCGGCGCAGGGCGGGGCGCCAGGCGGAGTGCCGGGAGGAGTACCCGGCGGCGTACAGGGCGGGGTGCAGGGCTTTTTCGGCGCGCGGGCCGAAGCGCCCAACTCGGCAACGAGCAGTGCGCGCATCCTCACGAATATCAACATTGCCGGGCTCTCCGACCAAGCTCGCAGCGACCTGCTGGCTGTCTTGCCGATACATGTGGGCGATAGCGTCTTACCCGAGACGATCGCCAGCATTGTGGCGGCGGCTCGCGCTTTCGACGAACATCTGCTGGCGAGTTGGCGAACCACGGCGAAGGGCGAGACGATCCTCACCATCGCGCCGATAGAGGCTGGGACTCCCCCAGTTCCGAGCGGACAAGTAACCGTCAGCCAATCGCTTGCGACGCCCAAACGCGTCAACATCGGCGGGAACGTGATTGCGGCCAGCCTGATCTACGGACCTAAGCCGGAGTATCCAGCGCTCGCCAAGCAGGCGCGGATTTCAGGCGTGGTCCATCTGCACGCGTTTATCGGCATGGACGGAGCCGTCCAGAGTCTGTCGGTGATCGCTCCGGCTCACCCCCTGCTGGCTCCTGCCGCGATGGAAGCCGTCCGGCAATGGAGATACAAACCGACCATGCTCAACGGCGAGCCGGTGGAAGTGGAAACCACGATCGACGTGAGTTTCTCCCTTATAGAGGATCAATAGGCTTGGCCGCTTCTGTGGGGCAGGTTGCTCAACCCGCCCCACAGAGACTTCACCTCCGCTGTAACCGCCATGCGCAAACCAACAGCCCGGCGCAGGCCAGATATACCAGCGAGGTAGCGCTGAGACAGGCGCTCATCCCATAACGGGCGGACGCGCTCGCGACCACCACGGGAGCGAAGCCGCCACCCAACCAGCCTAGCGAATTCATCAGCCCGGCGGCTCCGGCGCGTACCTCTACCCGGACCACGTCGTAGAGCGCGGCGAAAATGTTGGCATCGTAGAGCCCTTTACAGTACCCGAAGCACGCCATCGCCGTCACCAATACGGGCACGGAGAGAGTTCTGCCGGTGAGGAACAAAAAGGGTACCCCGCAGAAGAGCCCCACGGATTGCGTCAGGGCGCGCGCGCCGGGTTGCCGCCGGCCGAGCCAATCGGCCGCTATGCCACCGGTCAGAACTCCGAGCACAGAGGCGATCTGCAGATAGGCCGTGGCGTTCCAGCCGGCCATCGACAGGTTCATGTGGAACGTCCGGTACAGGTAAGACGGCATCCACGTCAGGAATACCATGGCGACGAAATTGGCGCCCATAAAGGCCGAAATCAGGAGCGCCACGGGCAGCGTCGCGCTCCGCTCGCGATGCGAAGCAGGAGCGGCTATTGGTTCCGCCAAGCCGCGGGGCGGTTCGCGCAACAGGCTCCATAGAAGAAGTCCGACGGCGATGCCGGCCATGCCGAACCAGACGAACATCGGCCGCCAGCCGTAGTTCTGCGCGATCCAACCGGAACACGCACCGCCGGCCACGGTACCGGCGTACACGCTGGATTGATGCAGCGCCATGGCGCGCGAACGGGTCCGCGGAGCATGGTAGTCGCCGATGAGCGACATGGCCGCCGGAAAGTAGAATGCCTCGCCCAGTCCGCCCAGCGCCCGGCACACGGTGAGTTGCCAGAAGCCGTGGCAGCCGGCCGTGGCCGCGGTTGCCAATGACCAGAAAAGCAGCGCACCCAGGATCAGCCCCTTGCGCGAGAAGCGGTCGCCCAGCCATCCCGCGGCCGGACCGACGAGCGCGTATACCCACATGAAGGAAGCGCCCACGATTCCCAACTGCGCATCGCTCAGGCCCAATTCGGACCTGAGCAGCGGGAAAACCGAGAAGACCGACTGCCGGTCGGCATAGTTGAAAAAACAAACCAGCCAGAGCATGGCCACCACGAACCATTTGTACTTAGGGCTCACGGCGTTTCGACGATCAGCGGCAGGTCTAAGAAATCGGGCGCCGTCTCCCGCAGGGAGTTCTCGCGCTCCCAATGGTCGAACGCATCCAGCCGTTCGCGGAGGCTGGTCCGGATGTGGTCGGCCAGTAATTGCGAGGCGCGCTCCGGGTGGTTATCGGCCACGGCCTGAAGGATCTCACGATGCTGGCGATGGATCTGCTCCAGTTCGGCGGCCCGGTGGCCCGTGCGGCGGATCGAGAAAATGCGAATGAGCAGCCGCGTTTCATTCACCACTTTGAGAATCCGGGCGTTCCCCGCCATGCGCATCAACAGGGTGTGAAAGCCCAGGTCGCTGGCCACAAACCGATGCATCTGGCGGGCATTCAGGGTGTCTCCACCGGAAATCTCCAGTTCGGCTTTGAGTGTCGGAATCTCATCCGCCAGGCCTTGCAAACGCTCCAACCCGGAAGTGCGAAAACGTTCCCGTGCCGCCTTGCCGACCGCATATACTTCCAGAGCTTCGCGCAGCTCGTACAGCTCGACAATGTCCTGGCGGGTCAACTGAACCACCACCGCCCCGCGGTTGGGAGTCTGCTCCAAAAAGCCTTCGGCCACCAATTGGCCGATGGCTTCGCGAATGGGCGTACGGCTGCTACCCAATTCCTTGGCCAGGGCCAATTCCGAAAGGGCGCTGCCGGCGGCCAGTTCGCCAGCGGCGATTTTCCGCTGAATATGCGTGTAGGCCTTAGTCCGCATGGAGTCGGCGGCGGTGCGGCGGCCGGGTTCCACGGACTTTTTCATAGCCGTAGTATACCTCAGGACTGCGCGGTAAAAAGCTGTCGACAATATGAAGACAGTTGGTGTATACTCGATCCGAATCACAAGCCCGGTGCGCCACATCGATCGCCAGCCCTGTGAGAGAAACCGGGTTAGTTAGTTGCAAACTCGCCCGTGTTCAGGCGCCAGCCCGCACGTTCCGAAACCATTCCTGGAGCCGCTGTGTCTGGCTGATACGCTCCGCGGAGAGTGGCAGATTGAACCGCGCGGTGGCTAGTCCCCGGCTCTCCGCAATGCACTTCAAACCCCAGGGGACCGGTACCGTACCCAGTTTTTCGATGAACGCGCGCAACGCTTCCATGGCATTCTCATTCCGCGGCCCGCCCTCCGCGAACAACGGCAGAATCAGCTCGGGCCAAACGCCGGCCACCCCGGAAACCACGCCATCGCACACGTCTTCTTGTAAGGCCTCCGCCAGCATGCCGTCGTTCCCCACCAGCCGCACGGCATCCGGCAAGTCCAGGGTCAGCGCCCGCAGGATACCCAGAAAGCCACTGCTGTCTTTGATGCCCTTGATGCGTGGGCACTCCCGAATCAGATCGCAGACCGTTGCCACGTCCAGGCCGCTGGTGAACTGCGGAAGATTGTACAGCAGAATATCGGTGGGAAGACGTTCGGCTACTTCCAGGCAGAAGGCCCGCAGATCGTGTTGCTCATACGGGAAGAAATACGGCATGGGCAGCAGCACCGCTCGTGCCCCCGCGACTACGGCCACCCGGCCGTTCTCCAGCACGCCGCGCAAATCGGCGGCGCCAATCCCGCACAAGATGCTGCAATCGGCCGGCAGCGACTTCGCCGCGGTCTCCAGCATGTGTGCCAGGTCGGCCGCGCTGTTCAGGCAATACTCCGCGGTTGCGCCGTTGAGCGCAAACCCCCGAATGCCCGCTTCGGTCAGGAATTGCAGAATCCGGTCCAGCGCACCGCGATCCAGGTGGTATTCTTCGTCTCGGGGGGTGGTGACGGCCGCATAGACGCCACCTAGGCTCCTGGTCCGTGTTTCCATGGGCTTCAAGTCTATTGTACAACATGTATTCAGATTGTCGACAGATGTTATAATCGCAGCTCGAAAGGACCTCTCATTGAGTCTACGCCTTTGGACGTGCGCATGGGTCTTGTCCGCCATGCCGATGAGCGCCCGTGCCGCCGCGCTTCTGCCTATGGAACTCCGCACCGAAGCGCAGAACGATCCGATAGCTATTGACACTCCCGCTCCGCGCCTTAGCTGGATCCTACGCGCCCATGCCGGAGAGACCGGAAAGGCGCAATCGGCTTATCGGATTCTGGTGGCTTCGTCGCTCCAGGTTCTGGCGGAAGACCGCGGCGATTTCTGGGACACCGGAAAGCTCCACTCCGCCCGAACTATCGAAATTCCGTATGCCGGCAAGCGTCTCGATTCCGCGACAGCCTATTTCTGGAAGGTGCAGGCATGGGACGAGAAGGACGTTCCCTCGGCCTGGAGCACCGCCGCGCAGTTCCGCATGGGTTTGTTGCCGGCGGACTGGCAAGGCCAATGGATCGCCGCCCAGCCGGATGGCTCCCCGCCCGACCTCCGGATGCCGCTCTTCCGCCGCGGCATTCACCTGGATGCCCCGCCGGCTAGAGCCATCGTCTATGTGTCGGGCGTGGGCCAGTACGAACTCACCATCAACGGCCGAAAGATCGGCAACCGCGACCTGACCCCAGGGTGGACCAACTTCCGGAAGACCGTTCTCTACAACGCGTATGACGTCACCGCCGCGCTTCACTCCGGAGACAATGCCATCGGCGTCATGGTAGGCAACGGCTTCTACAACGTCTTCAAAACACCTAACCGTTACACCAAGCTGGTCGGCACTTTCGGACAGCCGCAGATCATCGTCCGGATCCGCATCGCCGGTGCGAACGGAAAAACCACGGAGATCGCGACCGATTCCTCCTGGAAAACCCATCCCGGACCCATCACGTTTTCGCAGGAATTCGGCGGCGAAGATTACGACGCGCGCCTGGATCCGGTGGGATGGAACCAGCCGGGCTTCGACGACCGCTCCTGGAACGGGGCGCTGCCTGTCGCCGGCCCCGGCGGCAAGCTCGCCGCCGAAGAGAATCCGCCGATCGAAGTAGCGCGCGTGTTTCGCCCCGTAAAGATCACCGAGCCCATGCCCGGCGTTCGGGTCTATGACCTGGGACAGAACTTCTCCGGCTGGCCGCGGATCGTCGTCACCGGCGAGCCCGGCGCGACGGTGAAGCTGATCGGCGGAGAATTGCTGAACGACCAGGGCCTGGTCTCGCAGGCCACCTTTCACGGACCGCAGTGGTTCAGCTACACTCTGGCCGGCCGAGCCGCGGAGACATGGCGCCCGCGCTTCAGCTACCTCGGTTTCCGTTACGTTCAGGTGGAAATTACCGGGAAGGCGACTGTCACAGCGTTGGAGGGCCAGTTCCTCCACGCGGCCGCGCCCGTGACCGGCGAATTCTCCTGCTCCAAGGAGCTGTTCAACCGCATTCACCGCCTGATCGACGCCGCCATTCTCAGCAACATGCAGAGTGTTCTCACCGATTGCCCGCACCGCGAGAAACTCGGCTGGCTGGAGCAGAGCCACCTCTCCGGCTCCGGCATCATGTATAACTATGCGGTCGAGACGCTGTACGAAAAAATCGCCAACGACATTGCCGACACCCAAACCGCCGACGGACTGGCGCCCGACATCGCTCCGGAGTACGTGGTTTTCAAGGAAGGCTTTCGCGACTCCCCGGAGTGGGGCAGCGCCATCGTACTGGATCCCTGGCTGGCGTACCGCCATTACGGCGACCAGCGCAACATGGCCGCGCACTACGACGAGATGAAGCGTTACGTCGACTACCTCGGCGGCAAGCGAACGGACGGCATCCTGTCCTTCGGCCTCGGCGATTGGTATGACATTGGACCCAAACCGCCGGGCGTCGCGCAATTGACCGGCCTGGATGTGACCGCAAGCGCCACGTATTACCAGGACCTCACGACGGTTGCGCGCATGGCTCGACTTCTCGGCAAGACCGCCGATGCCGCGGCATTCGAAGCTACCGCCCGGAGGGTGCGCGATGCCTTCCAAGCCAAGCTCTATCATGCGCAAACCGGCGACTACGACCGTGGCAGCCAGACCGGCAACGCGATGCCTCTTGCCCTCGGCATGGCGCCCGAAGCGGACCGTGCCAGGGTTCTAAACCGCCTGGTCGAGGACATCCGCGCCCACCACAACCACACCACCGCCGGCGATATCGGCTTCCACTACGTGATCCAGGCGCTCAGCGAAGGCGGCCGGTCCGACGTGATCTACGATCTGCTGTCGAATCCCGATGCCCCCAGCTACGCATCGCAACTCGCTCGCGGCGCCACTTCGCTCACCGAGGCCTGGGACGCCAACCCACGCTCCTCGCAAAACCACTTCATGCTGGGGCACGCCGAAGAGTGGTTCTACCGGTACCTGGCCGGCATCGATCTGGACCTCTCGCTCCCGCCAGACCAGCAGATCGTCCTGCGTCCCACTCCGGTGGGCGATGTGACTTCCGCGGAGGCCACTCTTCACACGGTTCTCGGTTCGATCGTCAGCCGGTGGAAACTGGCGAACGGCCGTCTGGTTTACGATGTCGAAATCCCACCCAATACCAAGGCTCAGGTGCTGCTGCCCGGCGGCGCGCGGGAGATCGCATCGGGATCGCACCACTTCGATGTTCCCTATCCGGAACGCCGGTAAGAGCGCGGGGCCGCCCCTCGGGTTATAGTGGAACTTCCACACCACCATGGGGCGCATCCGCATTCTTCCCGACAAGGTCGCCAACCAGATCGCGGCGGGTGAAGTGGTGGAGCGTCCGGCTTCGGTGGTCAAGGAACTGCTGGAAAATTCGCTCGACGCGGGGTCGATGGAGGTGCGCATCGAGGTGGAGTCCGGCGGGCGCAGGCTGATCCGCATTGTGGACGATGGCTGCGGGATGCTGCGCGACGATGCGCTGCTGGCCTTCGAACGGCACGCCACCAGCAAACTGCGCGACGTCAAGGACCTGCTGTCGATCGCCACCCTGGGGTTCCGCGGCGAGGCGCTGCCCTCTATCGCGTCGGTCTCGCGCCTGCTGCTGGAGAGCCGTTCGCAGGAAGAGACTACCGGCACGCGCATCGAAGTGGCGGGCGGCAAGATGCTGCGGTGCGAAGAAGCGGCGCTGGGGCGCGGCACGTCCATCACGGTGCGCGACCTCTTCTACAATGTGCCGGCGCGTAAGAAGTTTCTGCGGACGGAGCAGACCGAACTGGCGCACGTGGCGTCGCTGGTGACGCACTATAGCCTGGCGCATCCGGACAAGACGTTCCAACTCACCAGCGGGGCTGCCGAGTTGTTGTATGTCACGCCGGTGGAGACGCTGCGCGAGCGCGTGTACCAGGTGTTCGGGAGCCAGACGCTGGATGACTTGGTGGATATCGGAGTCCGTGAGAGGGACCTGTTCGTACCCGATCCCGCGGCGGAATCGCAGGAGGAACCGGGCGATCCGCCCACGCGGCGGTTCCGGCTGACGGGATTCTTTTCGCGGCCGCAGGTGCAGAAGGGAAATCGGAACTCGATCTATATTTTCGTGAACGGGCGCCTGATCCGCGACCGGTTGCTGCTGCACGCTCTGTCCTCGGCCTACTACAATCTGATACCGCCCGCGGCGTATCCGTTCGCCCTGCTGTTTCTGGAGTGCGCGCCCGAGGAAGTGGACGTGAACGTGCACCCTTCGAAAACGGAGGTGCGGTTCCGGCACGGGTCGTTCGTCCACGATTTCGTGCGCGACACCATACGGGAGCGGCTGATGGAGAGCCGGCCGGCTCCATCGTTTTCGCCCGCGCCGCGTCCGGCTGGGCCAGAGCAACCGGCAGCGAAGTTGCCTTACTCCGAATTCAGCCAGATGTTGGAGAACGAAGCGCCGCCCGCGGAGAGTATGCTTCCGGTACCAGCGGAGCCGGCCATGCCAGAGCTGCCGCCGACGTTGGACGAAGTGCTGCCCGGCTTTACGCTTCGCCCCGCGGCGCCCCCGGTACAGCGACTGGATTTCAGCGCGCCGCCCATCGAAGTGACGCCCGGTCCGCCGCCCTCGGGGAAGCTCTCGCGGCGGCTCGACATGCACGGCGAATTTCCGCCGGAAGCCGTCCCGCCGCCGGAGTTCTCGCTGTCGGTGCTGTCGGACCTGCGGCCGCTGGGGCAGATCCACGAGAGCTTCATCATTGCGGCGGGCCGCGACGGGCTGTGGATTATCGACCAGCACGTGGCGCACGAGCGGATTCTGTTCGAACAGGTGATGAAGCAGCGGGCCGCCGGCCGGGTGGAGATGCAGCGGCTGCTCTTGCCGATGGTCTTGCAACTCACCGCGGAGCAGCAGATCGACTACGCCCGGATCGCCGATGAACTGCACGCCTCGGGTTTCGAGACCGAACCGTTCGGCAATCGGACGATCGCGGTGAAAGCGGCGCCGGCGGCGGTGGGCGCGGCCGACCTGGAGAAAATCTTGTTCGAGATCCTGGAGATCGCCGAGGGCGAGATTCGCGGCGCGTCGTTGGACGATTTACGCCGCACCATCTGCGCGTCAATCGCCTGCCGGGCAGCCATCAAGATCAATATGCGCCTGGATGCCGCCAAGATGGAATGGCTGCTGCGAGCCCTGGCGGCGACGGATTGTCCCATGAGCTGTCCGCACGGCCGGCCCATTGCGTTGCACTACTCCACGCGCGAGATCCTCAAGGCGTTCCACCGGATCTGACACAGGCCAAGCCCCGTTGATATATACTGGCGAAATCACCCGAAGGAGGGATCCCATGCACCGAAATATGCGCTGGAAGACTGTCTTCGCCCTGGCCATGGCTCTGGCCGTCGCCTTCGTTTTGGCGGCACAAGAACAGCGGCGTCAACCAGCCGATGCGGCCGATGGGGAAGCACCGCCGCGGCCCACCAATCAGACCATGAAACAACTGGTGCGCGGCACGGAATATGCCGTCGCGTCGATGGCTCCGCAGCCTTCCATGACTGCCGAGCATATCCTGCGCGCGGGCGGCAACGCCTTCGATGCCATCGTGGCCGGGCAGGCGGTCCTGGGATTGGTGCAGCCCAGTCTCAACGGGCTGGGCAGCGATGCCACCCTGCTGATCTACGACGCCAAAGCGCAAAAGGTCTGGTCGTTGAACGCGGAAGGGACGGCTCCCAAACTGGCGACCATCGAGTGGTACAAGGCCAACCAGGGCGGCAAGATTCCGGTGAACGATTCGCTGCTCTCGGGCACAGTTCCCGGCGCGGTGGATGCATGGTACATCATGCTTTCGAAGTGGGGAACCAAGAGCTTCGGCGAATTGCTGGAGCCGGCCATTGAACTGGCGGAACGGGGCGTGCCGATCGGGGGACGCGGGATGAGTTCGAACGCGTTGAAAAAATATCCCAGCAGCCTGAAACTGTTCGCGCCGCCGGACGGGACATCGTGGAAGGAAGGCCAGGTCTGGAAGAACCCGGACCTGGCGCACACGCTGCGCCGTTTGGTGGAAGCCGAGAAACAGGCCGCGCCGCAGGGCCGCCTGGCTGGGCTGAAGGCCGCTCGCGACCGCTTCTACAAAGGCGACATCGCGCGCGAGATGGCTAAATTCTCCGAGGAAAACGGCGGCCTGTTCCGCTACGAGGATTTCGCTCAATACACCGCCAAGCTGGAAGAGCCGGTTTCGATTCAGTATCGCGGCTATACAGTTTATAAGAATCCCTCGGCCAGCCAGGGTCCGGCGGAACTGTTCGCGCTGAACATCCTGGAAGGGTACGACCTGAAAAAAATGGGGCTCAACTCAGCCGACTACGTCCACACGTCGGCGGAGGCCATCAAGCTGGCCATGGCCGACCGCGACACCTACCTGGGCGACATGGACTTCATCAAGATTCCATACACCGGGCTGCTTTCGAAAGAATACGCCGCGGAGCGCCGCAAGCTGATCGACCCGGCCAAGGCGTCGCTGGATTTCCGTCCGGGCGATGTCACTCCGTACGCCGGAGAGAGCTATCAGCCGGCCGAGCATCCGCGCGATGTGGATGTGCGCGGGAATGCCGACCATAACGGCGACACCAGCTACATCGCGGTGGTGGATAAGGCGCGCAACATGATTTCCTTCACCCCCAGCCTGCACAGCGCGTTCGGAACCAAGATCGCTATCGCGGGTCTGGGCTTCATCTTCAACTGCCGCGGCGATTATTATTCCCTGGTGCCGGGGCACGCCAACGCGCTGGCGCCGGGCAAGCGGCCGCGCAGCACGCTGCAGGGCACGCTGGTGATGAAGGATGGCAAGCCGTTCCTGATCACCGGGAGCCCGGGGGCTGACGATCAGTGCATGCGCACCATCCAAACGCTGCTGAATGTGGTGGAGTTCGGAATGAACGTGCAGCAGGCGATTGAAGCGCCGCGCTGGGCGACGCGCAGTTTCCCGGCATCGCCGTTCCCGCACACCATGTATCCCGGCGACCTCTGGATGGAGAGCCGCATCTCCGACGCCGTGCGCGACGACTTGGCCAAGCGGGGCCATAAGGTGACGATGCGTCCGCCGTGGTCGATGAACGACAGCGCGGCCATTATGGTGGATTGGGCCAACGGCACGGTGCTCGGCGGTGCGGATCCACGGACGACGGCGCTCGCGCTGGCGTGGTAGAGGGGCACACCGAAACCTTTTTTGATGCCCGCCGACGATGTGCAGACCGTTCGTCAATGGTTGGCCGACCAGCCCATCCCGGCCGGCGCTCGACCGCCAGGACGTGCCGGCGATGGCGATGCGCTCGCTCGAATCCGATACTGTCCGGCCACTTCTCCCGCCATTGGCGATTTCGCCACTTCGCTTCCTCGGCTTCGGAGCGGAATTCCGGCGCATCCTTCCTCGCGTTCCTATCATCTGGCACAGCATTCCAAGGAACCAATACGTTTTTGAGAATTTTGGTGGGCCCTGTAGGATTTGAACCTACGACCAACGGATTATGAGTCCGCGGCTCTAACCGCTGAGCTAAGGGCCCCGAAATCGGCTTGTGAACCATTTTACCGTTGAATCCGCGGCGTGTCGCGTGCTTAGAAGGAATTGGACTTTGGACGAGGGGTCGGGTTCTCTAGCTCTAGCTGCCAACTCGAATGCACAACCGCCTTCGGGGAGCTCACGCCATCGCCATCTTTTAGAGGGACCGTCGGCACGCCAATGGACAATCGCGTCGCGTTCCGCCATCGACGGCCCGTTCCGATGTTTTCTTCCACGTGCCGGCCGCCGGCATCGAGAACCAACGGTTTGCGTGCAAATGCAGGCGGTTCTGCGCGGCAATAAGCAATCAGGTTCATATTGCTGGCGCACTTTTTCCATGAGGGATTTCGCTCGACGGCCTGTTCGAGCAAAACGTGATCCGGTGTGCCCAGTAACGAAGGAGCGTCGAGGACTACGATATCAATCGCGATCTCATCCAATTCCCTAGCCACCGCGCTCGGGGAGTCGAGCAGCAATCTGTACTGGCCGCCGTTCCAGTCGGACGTCGCAAGCACCTTCGACGAGCGCGCGACAAGGCTGGCGGGGTATCGCTCCGCGGTACTCATCTCGGCGATCCACGCGCCTTCTCCCCTGCTTCCCTTTCCCGAAGAGACTAGCATCCGCGCCGGCAAATGAAGTTGCCCAATGAGATTCCGGTAGCCGCGGGGTACCTGACGATAGTGGGAATACGGGAAAAGCGCCAGTTCGACTGTAAGCAATAGCGCTCCAAGCGGCCATCTGAAGCGCGTCACAGCGTATCCACTGAGCATGAGAATCGGAGGTAATACCATAATCCAGTGGCGTGGCGCATTCATCGCCCTTACAAGGAACGAGACGAGTACTGTACAGCCAATCATGCTCGCGGCCACAATCGGAAGCGGCTGGCGGCGCAAACCGAAGACCGCCAGTCCTGCGAAGCCTCAACCGGCCAGGGAATCGTCGTCGAGATTCGACGGGAGTTTCCGCGCCTTCTGTTTTCGCTCGCTTTTTGCGAAACCAATACGCTCCACGCCCGTAATGAAAGTGTTGGCGTAGAAAGCTCGCGGGCGTCAACCGGTGAAAATGACGGATCACAGCGTCCGGCGCGTATGTCATGGGTCGTCCGCCGGCCCGCCAACGCGAGCAGAAATCCCGATCCTCTGCGGCCGGCAGAGAAAAGGATTCGTCGAAGCCGCCCAGTTCCAGGAACGCCCGCCTGCCAAACGCCATATTGTTCGACGTAAAAAAACGTGGAGCCCCGTCCGTTACGTAGAATTGTTACAGGAAATCGATCAGTAACTGGCTCGCGCCGGAATAGAGGTTTTCCGGAATCGCATTCACGGTATGCCCTCCAACCACTGCCGCGGGATCGGTGTGCAGGGTTCGGCTCATTTCCTCCAGCCACTGGTCGGAGGGTTCGCCATCGTCGTCGGTGAATGCAAGGAACTCGCCTCTGGCGTTTCGAGCGCCGCGGTTTCGAGCGGTGGCCGGCCCCGCGTTCGGTTGTTGCAGGACCTCGAGGTTGAGCAAAGCCCGGAGAGCCGGGGAGAACTCGGGCAAAAGCGTCCCCCCGTCGTTGACTACGATCACTTCAAACGGCCCGGAGTAGCGCTGATGGCCAAGCGCGAGTAGACATCTCTCAAGCGCAGCCGGCCGGTTGAACGTAGGAACGATCACCGAAAATGCGGGGCTCGCGCGTATCCCCGACCTCAATTGCCCGCACCCTCCACCGGGCGCGCGAAGTACCGGATCGCTCCGCGGTTACGGGGATGCACGCCGAAACGAGACAGCTCGTCCCTGAGCGCGTAGCGGCTCGCCTGATGCGCCGCCCGGTGCTCTCTCAACGACATATTATCAATTCCCCACGCTCCCGCTTCTCTCCAACACCGCGTGCCTAAATCCTCGTGGATTCACCGCCGCACGCCTTTCCCTGGGGCGGCGCCCTCCACCAGCGCGCCATGGCTGACCACCGGAGTCCCGTTCACGATCACATACTCGATGCCCTCTGAATACTGAGCCGGATTCTGAAACGTGGCGCGATCGGTTACCCGGGCCGGGTCGAAGACCGTTAGGTCGGCATCGGCGCCTACCGCGATTCGCCCTTTGCTCTTCAGGCCGAGCCGGCCGGCCGGCATTACGGTCATGCGCCGCAACGCTTCCATCAGGGTGAGGGTATGCTGCTCGCGCACGTAACGGCCGAGTACGCGTGCGTAGGCGCCGGCGGCGCGGGGGTGGCCCTTGCCTTCGACCAGAATGCCGTCGCTCGCCACCATCACCAGCGGGTTGCCGAGCGCCAGTTGCACGATGTCCTCCGGGATGGAGTGGATCGCCACCATGCCGCCCTGCTTGCGGTAACGCGTGAAGGATTCACCGGTGAGACGCTCGCCGGTGGCGGCCCACTGCAAGTCGCCGAAGGTGATGCCGCCCTGGCGCCCCTGCCAGCCTTCGTCGAAGATGGCGGAGGACAGATCCGTCATGCCGGCCGTGTAAGGGTAGGCTTCGGTGGTAATGTCGATGCCTTTGCGGCGAGCATCCGATATCATCTCCAGGCACAGCGGCGTTTCGCGCAGCCCCATGCTCGTGATGTGGACCACGTGCACGGAGGCGCCGCTGACGGTGGCGTCCGCGATGATTTCCTGCAGCGCATCGACCACCCCCGGCTCCACCGGTCCGCCGTTGCGCATATGGACGTAGATGACGGCCTGACGCTCGGCGGCCAGCCGGAAAATCTCCAGGATCTCCGCGCGGGTGGCAAGCGGGATGTAGGCGATCCCCATGCCGATGCCGGGCGCGCCTTCGTCCAGCCCCCGGCGGATGAGACCGAGGATCTGGCGGCGCTCTTCAACCGTGGTGGCGCGTTCCACGGCCTTGTCGCGGGGCAGCAGCGTGCCGGTGTCGCCCATCACGGACATGCGGGCGGGCAGGTGACCGGAGGTGGCGCCGAAGTTTATCATGGCCTTGCCTTCCCGCTCCCGGTACCAAGGCGTGACGGGCGAGACGCCAACCTCCATTTCGAGCGCGGTGGTGACTCCGTCGCGCGCCTTGAAGCGGTAGTTCTCAGCGGACTGGCCATGGGAATGGAGGTCGATAAAACCGGGCGAGACCACCAGACCACGGGCGTCCACCGTGGCATTGCCGCGAAGCGGGCTGGCGGAAACGGCCGCGATCTTGCCGGCCCGGATACCGATATTCCGCGGCGCGTCGAGGCCGGCAGCAGGGTCCATCACACGTCCGTTGGCCACCACCAGGTCGTAGTCCTGGGCGAGCAGGCCGGCGGCGGCCAGCAGCAGGGCGAGTGCGCCACGCTTCATCATCCATTTGCCCCCGTCTCTATCGCGCCGTCATCCGCTCGACTGCCCGTAGACCGCCCGCCCGCTGAATTCCCGGTACGGCAAAGTCGCGCAGAAAGTCGTCGTCGGAGCCCTGAAATGTAGTTCCTTCGAGGCGCAGTTTGACGGCAATTGGAGCGACCGCCGCGGCAAATTGCGCCCAGATTCCCGCCTTTTTTTCGCCTATCAATTCGATGGTCTCCGGATGGCTCGTGTGCAAATAGGCGAGCGCCGTCAGAATATCCTGCACGCGGCATTGATCGTCGGTGGCGTTGAAGGTAACAAAATTCCGCGCGGCGCGGTCCCGTGGGGCCACTGCGGTTCCCGTTTGGAACGCGTCGATCAGCAGCACCGGGCGTCCCGCGGCGCGAAGCTCGCGGAATGCGGCCGTTTGGCGAGCCGCCGCTGCGCCGTTAGCGTCCACCAGCAACGCCGGGATACCACGGCCGTCCAACCAGACGGCGGGAACGCGGTCTCCCGCGCCGGAACGGCTCAACACCAGGCTTTCCCCATCGCCATGCGCATCCACCTTTTCCGGCCATTCGGCCGCCAAGGCCAGCCGCAGACCCTCCCGCAATGTTTCAAGCGGGCTGGCGTCGCGCTGCGCCTCGGCCATCCGCTTCCACTGCTCGAAAATCTGAGCATACGTGAGCGCAGTCGCCGGGAGACCGCGGCCCGCCAGCGCCAGCATGTTTTGCAGCATCTCCACGCGCGGATTATTCTCCGCGAACTTCTTGCCCGGAGCCTCGCCCAGAATCCGCTGTCCGAAGAACCGGTACACGGCTTCGCGGTTTTGCTGGTTGAAGTTGTGCGGCGCTTCCAGCTGCATGGTCTCCACATTTCCGGCCTTGCCGTAGAGGTCGTAGATTGCGCGGATCGCCGGAAACTCTTCCGCCGGCGTGTTGCGCGTCCAATCGCCCGTGGCGGAAACCAGCAGCATCGGCTTGGGCGCGAACATCGAAGCGATCTCCACATTGTTGGTTCCAATCCGCAGGCCGGGGGCATTCTCGCAGACGTCGCCGCCTTGCATGATGAAGGAAACCATGTTCGACGGCGCGGCGAATTGCAGTCGATCGTCGACCGCCGCCAGCATAATGGTCTGGGTTGCGCCGCCGGATGCCCCGGACATGGCGATGCGGGCGGTATCCACGTCGTCGAGCGAAGCCACAAAATCGAGCGCCCGGCTGGCGTTCAGAAACTGCAAAGCGAACGGGCCGAATGACCAGAGTCGCTCCACCGGACCCCCGAATGCATGTGGCGTTTGCACCGTGTCGTTATAGCCCACCATGTCCCAAGCGAACACGACATACCCCTGACGGGCGAGGCTGATGCCGAACGAGGGTCCCGAATCGATCGGCTCATTTTCCAGCCGGCCATACGGCCAGTGGCCGTGCGGATTCAATACCGCCGGATGCTTGCCCGCCGCATTCAGCGGACGGTAGAGGTTGCCGCCCAGATAGTAACCGGGCATGGTTTCGAGCAGCACCTTTTCGATGGTGCAATCGCGGTTCTCCACGCGCCCGAAGACTTGCGCGTGTAACGGAGTGCGTTCCGGCATGGGGAACACTCCGGAGGCGGAAAGAATCTGTTTTCGCAGTTGCGCTTTCCGCTTTTCCCACTGGGCGAGAGTGGAGTAGGTTCGCGGGGCAAAGTGAGTATCGGAGTGGGGCGTCTCGGTGTTACGCGCGTCCTGAGCGGGCGGCTGCGCGAACAGGGCGAGCGCGGTTAGAGGCATGCAGAGCATGGCGCGGATCAGTTTCATGGCTTGGACGCTTCGATTATCGCTTACTGCGTCACCAAACCGCCATGGCATTGAACAGTCGGCAGTTTGGGTCTAACATATCCGGGACTTCGTGGACAGCGTCCCAAGCCACGGGGGTTGCGTTCGCTGTGTGCGTTTTGCTTCAGCTCTTTTGCACGGCGAAAGCCCAGGAGGCGGCCGCTCCTAGCGGACCGGACCCTCGGGAGATTCCGCTGCCGCGAATCAAGACCCGCATGGGTACTCTCCCGGGGGTAAATGAGTAGCCCGTGGGCAAGGAATTGCCCGGCATCATGGCCATGAACGACGGCACGAAGGTCACAAACCGCCGCCAATATCGCCTGGTGCACCTGACTTTCGGCCCGCGGAAAAACTCGCGAGTTTCAAACGCTGCGCGACGATGAAGTGACCCTCATCGAAGACATTGTCAGGGATGGCTTCGCGGGTTTTTGATTCGTTTAGTTACCGCGCCCGATACTTCCGCAACAACTCCTGGAAGTGGGCGCGCAGAGTCTCCGGTACCCGCGGCTCTTCGCCGAGCGCTTCCAGGGCTTCGGCGACCGATTCGATGGTGGACAGAGATTCGCGGCGCGGCTCCTTGCGTAGCTTCCCGTAGAGCGACGGCCGGGAGGGGTGCAGCACCAGCCGCTTCAACTTCAACAGCCAGGCGTTCCGCCACCACATGGTCTTGGCCTGCGCCCAGGTGCCGTCCAGCACCACGATGCCTTCAAGTTCCGCTTCGGAAGGGCGCAGCACTTTGCCGGCTTTCCCCAGAATCGTCAGCCGGTCCGGTTTCGTCTGCTCCGGTTTGGGCTTCTCGGACTGGCCACCCAGATACAAAGCTCCCCAGTTTCCATGGACTGCGTCGCGTCCCAGCGCCTTCGAGAGATTAGGCCACGACAGACCGATCTTCATAGTCGAGTTCCGGAGCGCCAGGTGAGTGATCCGCGCCGAGCCCAGCTCTTTATCGGGCTCCTGCGGGTGCTGCAGAATCAGCACATGCCGCCGGGTCGGGAGCGGCGCGATGCCGGCGCAAATACACAGCAGGTCTTCCTTCAGACACTTGGGGCAAACTGTTTCCGTTTCCATTAGTACCGCCGCAGCGCCAGCACCGCGTTCAATCCTCCGAACGCAAACGAATTCGAAATTGCATATTCCACCTGTGCCTCGCGCGCCTGGTTGGGGATCACGTCCAAGTCGCATTCCGGATCGGGGACGCTGTAATTGGCGGTCGGCGGCAACACGCCGTCGCGCAGGGCCAGCACCGTGGCCAGGCATTCCAGGGCGGCCGCCGCGCCCAGCGCATGGCCGTGCATCGATTTCGTGGAGCTTACCGGCAGCCTGGCCGCGTGCTCGCCGAATACGGCTTTGATGGCCGTGGTCTCGCTGACGTCGTTGGCCGCGGTGCCGGTTCCGTGCGCATTGATATAACCGATCTGTTCGGGCGCGAGAGCCCCATCGCGCAACGCGGCTCGCATGGCCCGCGCCGCCCCCTCCGCCGACGGCTGCGTAATGTGGCAGGCGTCCGCCGACATGCCGAATCCCACGATCTCCGCGTGAATCCGCGCCCCGCGCGCCAGTGCCGCTTCAAGAGGTTCCAGCACCAGCATGGCCGCGCCTTCACCCAACACCATCCCGCGCCGGTCCTTGGAAAACGGCCGGCAGGTCTCCGGAGATACCACGCGCATGGCCTCCCACGCCTTCAAAATGCCGAAACTGAAAGGCGCTTCGCTGCCGCCCGAAATGGCGAAATCGGTGATGCCCGACCGCACCATCCAGTAGGCCTGGCCGATGGCGTGTCCCGCCGAAGAGCACGCCGTGGAAAAGGTAAAACTGGGACCCGTGATCCCGAATTCGATGGAGATGTGGCTGGCGCCGGCGTTGGCCATGGTCTTCGGAATGGTGAGCGGATGGACCCGGTTCAGGCCCATCTTGTAGACATCGCGAAACCCGATGTCCTCGGTGCTCTGGCCGCCTACGCACGACCCCGTGACGATGGCCGCCGTCTCCCGCAGTTCGGGAGTCCAGACGATGCCCGAGCCTTCCACCGCCTCGCGCGCCGCGATGACCGCGAACTGCGCGAAGCGGTCGATGAAGTCCGCCTTCCTATCGTCGAAATACGGCTGGTGGCAGTAACCTGACACCTCCGCCCCGTTGCGGAAGCGCAATTGGGTGGTATCGGCCGATTGGATGGGCCCGATGCCGCTGCGGCCCTGGCGCAACGATTCGCCGAACTCCAGGGCGTTGCGGCCCAGGGCGCAGATGGCGCCCACTCCAGTGATGACGACGCGCCTCATCTTCTACTGGCCGGCCTTGGCGGCTTCTTTGGCCGCCACCAGTTTCTCCACGCCTTCGCACATCTGGCGCACGTTGCGCACTTTGCGCACTTCGTCGTCCGGGATGGTGATGTCGAATTCGTTTTCGAGAGCGAAGAGAATCTCCACCGCATCCATGGAATCGATCCCCAATTGCTGAAATTCGCTGTCGATGGTGACAGATTCGAGCGGTATCCGTTTGGATGCCGCCATCGTTTTGAGTACCCGCTGAATTAAGTCGTCGGACATAGTAATTGGCTTACCGTTTCGAATCGATAGCCCCGGTCGAGCAAAAGTGGGACCAACCGCCGGACGGTCTCCACGGTCTCGCCGATATCCGGCCGGACGCGGAGTTCCCGCCCGTCATGGAGACACAGAATAGCACCTCGCCCCACCCCGGGCATCAACTTATCCATCACCCCGTCTGCGTTCAGACTCCAATCATAGCCGATTGCGGTCCACATCACGCCCATCAGTCCCAACCGCCGTTGCGCCGCCCGCATCCCGAACCAGCGAACTCCAAAGGGCGCGCGGAACCACTCCGGCCGCATGCCGGTCTGCTTCCCGATGGCCTCCTGCGCTCGCGCCAAGTCGCGCTCCATGAACCCAGGAGTTCGAAAACAGAATAACGGATGGCTGTAGCTGTGATTGCCGATCAAGTGCCCCCCCTGGTGCACCGCGCGGGTCACTTCCGGGAGCCGGTCGACGTTGGCTCCGATCTGGAAAAACGTCGCGAGTGCGTTGTAACGCGCCAGGATCTCGAGAATCTGTCCGGTGCCTTCGCTGGGCCCGTCGTCGAAGGTTAGGGCTACCGCGTCCCGGCAAGGATTTCCGCGCCAGCCGGAGGGACCGAATACCGCCGAGGAGCGGCCTCGTACGGCCCAGCTCATGAAGCCGGCCCCTGCCATCGAAGCTACCGGTGCGAGCGCGGCGAGGGAGGGCATGAAGAATTCATTTTAGTGCACGGACTGCCCCTCGAATCGAGAGATCATAGACAGGTGGAGACTGCAATGAAGCGTTTTCTCAAGTTGTCCGTCGCTGGGTTTCGCCGCCTGACGGCGCTGGACCTCGATCTCCGGCCTCTGACCGTGCTCATCGGCGCCAATGGTGTCGGGAAGTCTTCGTTCCTTGATGTGCTGTCTTTGCTCGCCAGTTCGGCCCAGGGGGGCTTGAACGCCGCCGTCAGTCAAATGTCCGGTCTCTCCGCGATGATGACCTACGATCGCGCGAAAACAGTTGAGCTCGGCATCTCCATGGACGTACCGGAACATGATCCGCTCGACTACTTTCTGCAACTGGCGCCGCGGGGCGCCGCATACGAGATAGAACGGGAGACCCTGAGCCAACAACGGCCAACATATCAGAACCCGTTCTTGCATATCGACTCGCGGAGGACGGACATCAAGTACTTCGAGAAGGATCAAGGGCGGCCAATTCGGCCCAATTGGGAACACAATCCGCTAGAATCTTCCCTCTCCCAGGTTCCGAAGTTGTTTCGTGAGCCGGAGGAGTTTCGGCGGAAACTGGCTTCCTCTACTTTTTATCATGTTCTGGACGTTGAGCAGGCTTCTCCCGCGCGCCTCCCGCAGGCGATGCGGCCAGCGTCGCTGCCCGGCAAGAATGGAGAAGATCTGGTCTCATGCCTTTTCAATTTGAGAGAGGCCGACCGTGATCGGTTCGAGGCGGTCGAAGACGCGCTTCACTCGGCATTTCCCGGTTTCGAGCGCCTCGATTTCCCTCCGGTCGCAGCGGGCACGCTGGCCATGACTTGGCGCGACAAGAATTTCTCCAAGCCGCTCTTTATGCATCAGGTTTCTGAAGGCATGCTGCGATTCTTGTGGCTGGCAACTCTGCTGCAGAGCCCCGGTCTGACGGCGCTCACTCTCCTCGACGAACCGGAGGTGAGCCTTCATCCCGAACTGCTGAGCCTGTTGGCCGACCTTCTTCGCGAGGCATCGAAACGGACACAATTGGTTGTCGCGACTCATTCCGACCGCCTGATTCGCTTTCTCAATCCTTCCGAAGTGGTCGTCATGGATACCACCGACGACGGTTCGGCGCGGCTGTCATGGGCCGACCAACTCGACCTTTCGGAATGGCTTAAGGAATATACTCTCGATGAGCTTTGGCGGAACGGCAGGATCGGAGCGCGTGCGTGAAGATTGCAATTCTGGTGGAAGGCAAGACGGAAAGGGCGTTTCTGCCAACGCTACGAGCCTTTCTCAAGGATCGGTTGGCCGAACGCCCGAACATCGACGCCTACTGCTACGACGGGCGAATTCCCACTCGCGACAAACTCCGTAGGGTCGTCGCCAACCTGCTGTCCATTGGAAACCCACCTTCCGATGCGGTCATAGCGCTCACGGATGTCTATACCGGAACGCGAGAATTCCAAGATGCGGCCCATGCGAAGAGATTGATGCGGGAATGGGTCGGGCCGAACGACCGGTTCTATCCTCACGTTGCGTAACACGATTTCGAAGCCTGGTTGCTGCCGTACTGGGAGGTCATCAAGAAGTTGGCCCGCCACAACCGGAACGCACCGGCGGGCGCGCCGGAATCCGTAAATCACATGAGCCCTCCTTCGTTTCACGTCAAGGAGATCTTCGAAACGGGCAAGAGTCCGAGGAGCTATAGCAAAACCAGGGATGCGGCAAGAATCCTTCGAGACCAGGATTTGTCAATTGCCGCCCGGGCCTGTCCCGAACTCAGAGCGCTCCTCAACACGATTCTCAGCCTTAGCGGCGGCCTACCCATTTAGTCCATTATTTAAACCTCTTCTTGAAGAAGAAATCGACCCCGAACATGCCATTCTCCTCGCGCAGCGCAACGGCCGACCAGGTCTTGCTGAACGACCATTCCACCTGGACTACCTGCGGATTGGTAGTCGTCACGTTGGTAATGTAGGTGAACGTGATTTCGGGCGTCACCTGTTGCTCCAGCGTGAGACGCGCGGCCGGATTGTTTTCGACGCCGCTGATGGTGGGGTCGATGCGCAGGTTGCTGACGCCGAAAAAGCGCTGCAGACGGCCGGTCACCGGGCTGGCGATTGCCTGGCCCAACAACGCCGAGGCGCCTGTCTGCTGCCACGATTGCGGCGCGCTGTTCTGTTGCTCCACCAGCGCTGGGTCGCTGGTGGGCGTGCGGCCCGTCGCCAGCAGCGCCACAATTTCGTTGAACGCCAGCGGCGGGTCGGAACTCGGTGTCAGGTTCAGGTGGTGCAGGGGGCCCGAAACGGTCAGGGTCACGTCCACGCCGCGCGCCTTGGTTTCCAGGGATACGTCGATGATGGGCTCGATGCGCAGTGGATTGAAAAACGACACCGACCCCTGGCTGACCGTGTACTTGGTCCCGAAAAATACAATCTGTCCACGCGTGATGTTGACGCGGCCCAGCACCGCCGGATTGGTGAACGTGCCCTTCAGTTGCAAATTGGCTTCGGCCTGAAGATCCTGCGCCAGCGAACTTTGGAATTGCAGGTCGGCCGCCGTGTTTACCTGAATATCGAAATTCAACCCGCCCAAGAGGCCCGTCCGCGCCGACGGAGTCTCCACCGGTTCCGACGATTGCGCAATTAGAGAGCTGAAATCCGATTGCGGATTGAATCCCGTACGTTCAATCGTAATCGTGCCCGAAAGCATGCTGCGCACCGGCGTACCCGTCAGGCTCAGGTCCGCATTGGCTACCGTGCTTACGCCTACAGGATACCGGATGCGCACCTCTCTGGCATGCGCCGTCAACCGGAAGATCGTCTGGCCGGTGCTGTAACTGGCGAAGCCCGAAAGCTCGATTCGGCCGCCGCCCGTCTCTCCCGAGAAGCTCTGGATGGTGGCCTGCCCGCCCGCGAATACGATCGCGCCGTTGGCCTCCGAGATTCCGTTGGGCACGTCCACAATGGTGAAAGCCGCTTTGTGAAACTCCGTGCGCCCGGTGATCAGGGGCGAATCCAGCGAACCGCGCACTGCCGCGTCCGTCGTGATCATTCCGGACGCCTGAAAGTCGCGGTTCAACTCATGCACCACGGCCAGATCCACACTGCCCTTCACTCGCAGGTCCAGCGCGTCCCTGCCCTGGAGTTGAAACTTTCCGGTGACGCTCAAATCGGTCGCGTGGCCCACCAGCCGGGCGCTCTCCACGGTCACCACGGAGTCTGTCATGGTGGCCACGATGGGGCCGGAATTGCGCAGTGTCAACACGCCGGCCGCCATCTCCGTACCGGCCGCCGTCACCGGAGGCGGGGAAATCTCCAGTTGCGGTATGCGCAGCTCCATCTTGAGCAATTGCGGTTCGAGCGCCGGCCCGTCGATGCGAACCTGTCCTTCCGCCGAGCCGCGAAAGTCGCTAGGGACGCCGGTCTTCGAAGGCGCCACCCAATCCCGCAGGTCCGCGAAATTCAATTTCGAAAACGCAATGGTGGCGCTGCCCGGGTACTCGCCCTCCAGACGCCACTCGCCGTCGCCGTGGATCATCGACCCCGCGAATGCCGATTCCGCGTGGACCTGCAATACGTCGGCTTGCGAATTGGCCGTCAAGTGGACGTCGCCGATCGGCTGCCCGGTCAGTTGCAGACCGTGTCCCGCCAGATCCACGTGAAGATCGCGCACGCGCCAGCCCTGCTCGCCCGCCTTGGGCGGAGCCAGGTCCACGGTTCCGTTGGCCGTCACGGCGACCGTCCCTTTGATGCCGGGCCGGGCTTCCTCAAGCGCATGGATCTGCTCCACCGGCATGGCGTTGGTTGTCACGCGAAACAGCAGCCTGCCGGTGTCCCAACGGTCCGCGGCATGGTCGAAGGCGCCCGCCAGGCTCACCTGCTTGCCGCCCGCCGTTACCTGGCTGGAGGCCACCTCCACGCGGCTGCTGGAGTAGCGGACATGCGCCGCCAGGTGGTCCACCGGTTCCCGCCGGTAGATCGCCTGGCGCAAGTCGATATCGGCATTCACCAGCGGATTGCCGATGGAGCCGGAGACCTCGGCCGTCGCATCGAGCGTGCCCGAGACCGGCTGGTCCGCCAGCCCCGCAAGCGATGCCAGTTCCTTCATGTCGGCGCCGTGGACCGTCCCCTTGCCGAAAATCAGGCTGCCCGGTCCGGTCTTCCATTGCCGCAGCGCAACCTCCATTTCGCCTTGCACCCGCAGCCCACCGCGCGTGACGGACACGTTCTGCGCTTTCACGTTCTCCGAACTCGCCGTTACGTCGCTCGCGAGGCTCTCGATCAGTTGCCCCTCGTACGACAGCCGCGTGGCCGCGGCGTGTCCTTGAATGTGAAGGTCGTCCGGAGGCCCGGTCACCGTGCCGTCGAATGCCGCCGAGCCATTCTCGAGTTTGAGCGGTACCGAGGAAGCACTGGCCCCCAGCGCCGGCAGGATATCGTTGAAGTCGCGCGTCTCCAGGTGAACCTGCAACTTTCGTCCGATGGCGCCTGAGATCTCGGCGCGCGAAGACGGAAGCCGCAGCGCGGAATGGCCCACATCGACGATTCCGGTAAGCGAATCGTAAGTCGCCGCGATGTGCCCCTCCACCGGCGCGCTTCCCGGCGCCGAAGTGACGGCCAGTTCTCCGCTGGCGCGCAACCCGCCGTTGTGGGCGAACGAGCCGTCACTTGAGACCGGTCCCGACACCAGGGCGTCCCACGGCAATGCTCCATCGCTCTCCAGCGACACCGCCCGCCGGGCCGTTACGTCGCGAATCTCGCCCTGCACGTGGAACTGTTCGAAATTGTGCAGACGCGCGTCTCCACGAAAAGTGCCGCCCAGAAGCCCCATCGCCATCCCGTGAAGTTCCAGGTCGCTCGCCCGCAGCGCCGCTTCGCCGATGGTTCCGGCCACTGCCAGGGTGTGAGCGAACACCTGGTTCACGTTTCCCGCCAGCCGCATGCCGCGCACGCGTACCGCCTCCCCATCGACGCTCAATTCGCCGTCCATGCGGAAGCCCTGCAACCGCACCCCGCTGGTGCGAAACTCCAGGCCGGCGGCGTGCAGCGTGCCCTGAAGGGAAAATCCACCCGGCCCGGTCCATTGGCCGTTCCCGCGAACCAGAGCCTGGCCGCGTAAGCCCGGAATGTCCAGAAAGCGCGCGCCATCGGCGACCGCGAGACGCGCATCGTAACGGAACGACGCGTGCGGCGCCGCCAGGTTCTCTACCTGTCCGGTCAGATTCACCGCGGTACCGCCCGTGCTCACCTTCATGGCCTCGATGCCGATCCGGTTCCTCTCGAACGTCAGGCTGGTGTGGACGTCGAGCGACGTCCGCACGCCCTTCCAAGTCAGGACGACGGGGTGGACCGAGATTTCGCCGCGATAGAGCGGTCCCGAGGCGTCGTACGTCAGCGAGGCTGCCAGTTCGCTTCCATGGACTTCAAGGGGCACTGTGCCGCGCTGTTCCACTTCGACCTCCCCGTTCGTCAAGGTAAATCGGCCGATTGCCAATTTGAGGACGGTTTCGATCGGTCCCGGCCCGATATGGGAGACCTTCGGCGACGGGATATTGGTTCCGCCGTCTTCGGCGACGACTAGGTACACGTGCGGCGCGGTCACGTCCAGGTACTGGATGTCGACGTTTTTGCGCAGCACGGAAACAATCTTCAGGCCCACCGCGACCGATTCGGCGCGGAACAGCGGCGGCCTATCCGGCGGCTCCAGACCGTGGATGACAAAGCCGCGGACTTCCGCGCGCATGCGCTTCCAATCGAACTGAAAGGAGCCGATCTCCACGCGTCCGCCGGTGGACTCTTCCACCGTCTGAACGATGCTCCGCCGCACCCTGTCGTAGAACCAGGAACTGCGGATAATGAGCACCCCCGCCACCATCGCCAGCAGCAGCAGGCCGGCTAGCGTGGCTAGAATCCGCCCGGCAAGGCGGCGCCGGCTCATTGGAACACCTCATCGTGGAACACCACCGGGGTGCGTTTGCGCGCTTCCACCAGCCACTTGTCCATTTCCTTGTCCGCGCGGTCGCCCGTCAGCTTGGTTTCGATCTCGAGACGGTACTCGTCCAGTTTCACCGGCTGGTCCGGGTGCGCGGCGCGCGCCAGTGGCGCGACCACCGTATTGAAGTATTGCTGTACGTCCCCCTCCGACACCTGGACGCCGGGCCGGAACCGCATGTCGAGGAATTGGCTGAGCGTGCGCTGCCAGAGCAGTTCCGTCTTGAGGTCCTGTTCCGTGATTCCGGCCTCGGCCAGGGCGTGCGCATAATCCGCCGGATTGGGGAAGAGCTTGGCGCGGATCGCTTCGAACTCCGGCTCCATTTCGGCGATGTCGGGAACCGGATAGTTGCTGGTTTCGAACTCCGTGCGGATGAGCGTCTGCTCCACCATGCGCTCCGCCATGGTGCGTCTGGCAGCCGCGCTCTCATCCGGTTTGGTCCCGTTGAGGAACGCTGCGACGCGAATCTGCCGGTCCAGATCGCTGGTGGTGATCACGCGATTCCCCACCGACACGGCAATCCGATCGACGATCTCGCCGCGAAGGCTGCAAGCCAGAATCAGGAAGGCCAGCACCAGCTTATGTGGGGCAGGCTGGTAGCCTGCGGCCGCTTGGCAATCGGCCTGCCCGGGTTCGCACGGGTCCGGCCCGGGCTTCACCGGGCGGGCCTGCGGATGTCCCCTCTCCAGGCTGCCCCGCGTAGTTGTGCTCCAGCCCCTCAAAACGTTTGTCCGATCGAAAAGAAGAACTGAAAATGGCTGATGCCGGTCTGCACGCACAGATTGGCGTAGGGGGCGCCGGGCGCACAGGGGGTGGTTCCGGCGTTCAGCAGATCCTGCTCCGTTCCATTGAAGCCGAAGAAACGCGGCGGATTGATGCTGTACGCAAAGTCCACGCGCAGCGGACCTACCGGCGTCCGGTAGCGCAGGCCCAGTCCGGCCGCGTGCACCATGTAGTTGAAGTCCGTCAGGTTCTTTTGCCGGAAGCGGAACGAAATATCGCTCAGGCTGGTGAAGGTGTTCCCCATGTCGTGGAACAGCACCGCGCCGATATTCTCTCCGATCAGCGGAAAGCGCAGTTCCGTCTGGTTGAACAATTGCGCCGTCCCGCCAATGGGAAATCCGGTTTCGGGATCCCGAGGCCCCGCCTGCTCTTCCGGAAATCCGCGATTCGACGATCCGCCGCCGCCGAAGAAGCGCTCCGGCAGCGGCACCGCATCCAACGGGTCGCCGCCCGCGTGAAAGGCATAGATCTCGCCGAACTGCGTGCTGCGCGCCAGCACGAACTTCCGGCTCAGCCGGTAGTAGCTGGCGTTGCGCCCAAGGAAGCGCACGAAATCGCGCTGCGAACCGAAAACGTGCTCCGCCAGCCCGAGGTCCACGGTATTGTAAGAGCCGCTGTGCGGATCGAGCGGATCGTCGCGGTGATCCTGCACCATGGCCCACGAAACCAGCCCCAGGCGCACCGGTTGCGACAGCAGGGGGATCAGATACGGCGTGATCTTGAGGGTGTTGGCATCGATGCTCACGCTGCGGTAGGTGTACCGGTAAAAAAACGTGGTCGCTTTGGAAAGCCGCTCCGATATCTGCAGCGACCCTTCCTCTCGCCGGTATGAGAATGTCCGTATATCTTTCGAATTTTCGGCCAGTCCGGTGATGGAAAACGTGAGTTTGGAGTTGTCTCCGAAGTGAGGCCAGGTATAGGTGAGCAGCGCCTGCTGATCGAGAGTGGAGGCGCGCAGCCGGAGAGTGAGGGAGTGCGCCAGGCCCCAGAGGTTGAGGCGCGAAATGTTCAGCGAAATGCGCGGCGAGAACCCGGTCTGGCCGGCGGGCGCGTCCAGACAGGTGTTGCAGCCCCCGATGCGCGCGATTTCCGCGCCCACGCCCAGGGCCAGCGAGTACCGCCGCGCTTCCTCCAGATCGTAAAGCACGTACTTCCGGTCCGTATCGCCGTCGGGATCCTGAATGGCGGCGTCCACGCGCGCGAACACCCCCAGGTCATACAACTTGCGTTGCGTCTCCGTGACCGCGGTGGGCGACAACGGATCCCCCGGATTCAGCGCCAACGTCCGATTGATCAGCCATGGCTTCGTGACGTGGTTACCGGTGTAAATCACCTCCCGCACAAATTGCCGGCTGCCTTCCTGAACCCGATACGACAGGTCCACCCGGGAAGGATCCGCCGCCGGCTTCGAACTCCATTCGAACGTGGCTCGCGGAAAACCCGCCTCGAAGTATTTCGCCAGAATGGTATCGCGGTCCACCGCCACGTTATATTCGCTGAACGGCTGCCCCGCGACCGAACTCAAAGCGGCCAGAACGTTCTTCTTGTCCAGGCTCTCGATGCCATCCACGGTCACGGTGTCGATGAATTGCTGCTGCCCTTCCGCGATCTCCAGAAACACGGCGATCTGGCCGGTGCGCCCGGCGAAGCTATCGGCCACGCGGTGAGTCACCTTCACGTCGCGAAACCCGTTCGCCTGGTAGAGGTTCGAAATGGAGTCCTCGTCGCGGCGCAGCAGATTTTCGCTGTACCGCCCGTGCGGAAACTCCAGGAAGTATGCCGGCCGCAGAAACAGCCGTTCGCGAAGCTGATCGTCGGTGAAATAATGGTTGCCGTGGATCCCGATGGCCACCAGTTTGTGGCGATCTCCGGTATTGATGAGGTAGTCGATCGTGGCGTGGTCGTTGACCACATCCTGATTCTTGAATTCCACCTCCGCTTCGTAATAGCCGTTCGATTGGAAATAGTCCTGCAGGTTCCGCGCACCCTCCAGCAGCAGGTCGCGGTCCACCGCGTGCTCCTCGAAGATCGGAAGGTAGCGCTGCAGCTTCGACTGCGAAACTTTGGCCCCCACCGTACGCACGTCGATGCGCGGGCCGGCTTCGATGTGCAGGGTGGGCTGCGCGGTATTGGTCTCCGCATCGTGCTTCATGGATTCCATCGTCACCCGCGCCTCCAGCCGGTGGTCCTTCAGGTAGAGTTTACGCACGCCATCCAGACCTTGCCGTACGCGCTCCTGGGTCATCGGCTTCCAGGTGTGAAGCACCCAGCGGCGGAAGCGGGTGGCTGTCAGGATCCGCGCCGGGTCCATCTTCGGATCGCCCGTCAGCACCGGCGTGGTGAACCGGGCGCGCGGACCGCTCGTCACCTCGAAGCGGATGTTGACCTGCTGGTAATCTTTACCCGTCTCCCAATCCAGCACCGGCCGGATGGTGGATCCGTACAGGCCGTTGCTCTCCAGCAGACGCGTCTGGCCGGCGGCCGCGTCTTTCAGTTTGGATTCTTCGAAGGGCTGCCCCAAGTCCAGCCGGGCCGCGTTCTCCAACTGCGGATCGGTCGGCGGAGACGACGTCCGCCCTCCCGCCGAAACATGCCCGATGAACCAGGCATTCTTCGTGAGAAACCGGATAATCACCCCGCCCGAATACTCTTCCGCGTCCACCTGGATATCGGTGTACCGCCCCGTGGCGAAGAGCCGTTCGATGCTGGCGCGCACGTCCGTTTGGCGCAGGGGCTGGCCGATCTTCAAGGGAAGAATCTGGTGCAGTTCAGCGGCTTCCAGCGGCTGCTCCGCCGGGTCGAACTGAATGCTGCGCACTACCTGTCCCTCATATTTGGCGTACTGCGCGCATAGGGGTCCACCCGCCAGCAGCGCGAGCGGGAGCACGAGCCAGGGATATTCGAAGCGCGACCGGCACACGATCCTCATGATACCGTAAGGAGTTTCCCAGCAAGTCTGTTACCATCAGCCTCATGGACGCCGCCTCGCGCGAACGGTATTCGCGGCAGATCCTGTTCCCCGGAATCGGCGAAGCGGGGCAGGAATCGCTTTTGGCCTCGCATGCCGCGGTAGTGGGCTGCGGGGCGCTGGGCAGTTTCCACGCCGCCGCGCTGGCCCGAGCCGGAGTCGGCCGCATCACCATTATCGACCGCGATTTCGTCGAGCCCGGCAACCTCCACCGGCAGTGGCTGTTTGAAGAATCCGATGCCGCCCAGGCGTTGCCCAAGGCCGCGGCCGCCCAACGCCGCCTTGCCGCCATTAACTCGTCCATCGACGTGCGCGGCGTGGTGGCCGATCTCACGCCCGCCAATATCGCGGACCTGCTGCACGGAGTGGGGATTATCCTCGACGGGACGGATAATTTCGACACCCGCTACCTGATTAACGATTATTCCGTCAGCCGAGCCATCCCGTGGATCTACGGAGCCGCGGTGGGCAGCTACGGTCTTGCCATGCCCGTGATTCCCGGCCACACTGCGTGCCTTCGCTGCGTCTACCCCGACCCGCCTTCAGGCGCGCAACCCACTTGCGAAACAGCGGGCGTGCTCAACCCCATCGTGTCGCTGGTGGCCTCCGTGCAAGTCGCCGCCGCACTGCAGATTCTCTCCGGCCACACGGCCGGGTTGATCGCGCGAATCACTACCGCGGACGTCTGGGACGGACGCATACGCCAGATCGACAGCCCGCCGCGCGATGCCGGCTGCCCCTGCTGTGCGCGCCGCGAATTCGTCCATCTCAATAGCGTTCCGCGCCCTCCGGTGACTCTGTGCGGCCGCAATGCCGTCCAGATTCACGAACGCAAACGGCCGGTGGATCTGCAGGAATTGCACTCCCGCCTGCAACCACTGGGCGAGGTGCGCGTCAACGAATTCATTTTGCGCTTCTTCCCCTCGCCCTACGAAATGACGATCTTCCCCGACGGCCGCGCGATCGTCAAAGGCACCGACGATCCCGCCGTGGCTCGAAGTCTCTACGCAAGATATCTGGGGTGATCGACAGTGGTCCGGCGCACGCGTGACACGGCCAGACAGAAGCACCGGCCTTGCTCCACGTACGCTATCATGGAAGTATCCTTGGTTTCCATTCAAAACATCTCCATGCGCTTCGGCGCCAGAATTCTGTTTGAGGATGTCACCTGCACGTTTCTCGCGGGAAGACGTTACGCCATCACGGGCCCCAACGGCGCCGGAAAATCGACGCTCATGAAGATTCTTTCGGGCGAGCTCGAACCTCCCATTGGCATCGTCTCTCGCCCCAAAAAATTGGGCGTGCTCCGCCAGGACCAGTTCGCTTTCGACCGGTTCCGCGTCATCGACACCGTCATCATGGGCAACCTGCCCCTGTGGAAGGCGCTCGAAGAACGCGACGCCCTCTACGCCAAGCCCCACGACCAGCTCACCGACGACGACGGCATGCGTTTGGGCGAACTCGAAGGCGTCGTGGGTGAAGAAGGCGGCTACACCGCGGAAGCCGACGCCGCCGTGCTCCTCGACGGCCTCGGCGTCGAATCCACCCTCCACGAACGCACCATGGGCGAATTGCAGGGAGGCCAGAAGGTGCGCGTCCTGCTGGCCCAGGCTCTCTTCGGCACTCCGCCCGCCCTGCTCCTCGACGAGCCCACCAACCACCTCGACCTGGAATCCGTCCACTGGCTCCAGGATTATCTCTGCGACTACCAGGGCGTGCTGATCGTGATTTCCCACGACCGCCATTTTCTGAACGCCGTCTGCACCCACGTCGCCGATATCGACTACGAGTCCGTCATCACCTACACCGGCGGCTATGACGACATGGTGATCGCCAAGACGCAGATCCGCTCGCGCATCGAGTCGGAAAACGCCCAGCGCGAAAAAAAGATCTCCCAGTTGAACGAGTTCATCGCCCGCTTTTCCGCCGGTACCCGCTCCAGCCAGGTGACCTCCCGCAAGAAGGAAGTGGAGCGCTTGCAGACCTCCGAACTGGCCAAGTCCAATATCCAGCGGCCCTACATCCGTTTCGATATGAAGCGCCCCTCCGGCCGTCATCCCCTGGAGATCAAGGGCCTGGCCAAGCGCTACGGCGATCTGAAGATCCTCGACGGCTTCACCGCCAGCATCCCGCGCGGTGAGAAAATCGCGCTCATGGGCCGCAACGGCGTCGGGAAAACCACCCTCTTGAAGTCGCTCGTTCGCAGCGCCACCGGCTTCATTGAGGATGCCGACCGGCGCTTCGACGTCGACTCCGGAATCGTCGTCTGGGGCCACGAAGTCGCCGTCGGCTACTTCGCCCAGGACCATTCCGATTCCATCACCCGCGGCGTCACCGCCATCGAGTGGCTGCACGGATTCGACCCGCAAGCGTCCCAGGAGGAATTGCGCGGCCTGCTCGGCCAGATGCTCTTCAGCGGCGAGGACGCCCTCAAGCCCACCAACGCCCTCTCCGGCGGTGAGGCCGCGCGCCTCATCTTCTGCCGCCTGATGCTGCAGAAACCCAATTTCCTGGTGCTGGACGAACCCACCAATCACCTGGACCTGGAGTCTATCAACGCTCTCAACATCGCCCTTCAGAAGTACCAGGGAACCGTAATCCTGGTAACCCACGATCATGACCTGATCGACGAGGTCGCCACCCGGATCTGGCATTTCGAAGGCGGCCGCATCGACGACTTCAAGGGAGCCTACGAAGAGTACGCCGCCTACGCTCAGGAGAAAGCCTCCTGAAATCCCGCGCCGCGCGCACCTGGTGACGCGGACCTCCGGGTCCGCGCCAGCTTGGTTCTATGTGATCCTGAGGCGATTAAATACGGGAACCTTAGCAAAGTCCAAGATGAATGCGAAGACCGCGGCCGCCACCAGGATTCCTCCCACCACCACGATAGGCAGAGAGGCCATGGCGATTCCGCGAGCCGCGAGCGTTGAGGCGATCAGCACATCTACTACGGACGACCCGACGAGCCACCGGCTTGGACCGCAGGATCCCATGCGCTGCCGTTCCCGGTTCGTGTAGGTCGTCGCTTGATTGCCAAACACGATGAGCACGAATGCCAGCGTTCTCAGCGTTTCGATTCCAAAACCCAGGCGGAATTTGGCGATGGCCAGGCCGGCGGTGCAAAACAGCAGCTCGGACACTCCCATGAAGATACCCGCGATCGTCAATTTGCCGATTCGCCATGCATTGGGCAGCGGCGACGGCCGCACGTTGTCCGTCGTCAAGGACATGCCGAGGATATCGCCGGTGACCATGATAATCACCATCAACATTGGAGTTAGGATCGCGTGGCCCGTCATGACCAGACCCACCGCCAGGAAGAGCACCTGCACAATCTTCTTCGTAACCGAGTTTAGCGTGTAAGTCAGGATTCGCTGGAACGTCACGCGGCCTTCTTTTACCGATGCGACGATGCCTCCGAGTCCCGGTTTGGTCAGCACGATGCCGGCCGCCGACTTGGCAACATCGGTCGCCGTCGACACCGCGATTCCCATCTGCGCCTGACGAAGCGCCGGCGCGTCGTTGGCTCCATCGCCGCACATGCCAATAATGTGGCCGCTCTTCTGGAACGCTTTCACCAGGTTATACTTCCCCTCCGGGAGAGTGCCGGCGAAGACGGCGAAATCCTCCGGGCCTACATCGGCGGGAATGGGCCCGGGTGGACAGACTTTTCCGTCCAGGCCCACCGCGCGAGCGACGATGGCTGCTGTCGCGGGGGCATCGCCGGTCACCATGACCGCGCGCACTCCCAACGTGTGCAGCTCCGTAATCAACCGGGCGGAGTCGGGCCGGGGCGGATCGCTGAGAGCGATGATTCCGGCAAGCTTCAGCGCCGCCGGTGGGCCGATTGCCACGGCCAGAACGCGAAAGCCCTGCGCCTCCAGTTCGTCCGCAGTCTTAGCTGCATCGGGCGCGGATTGCGTGAGCGCGGCAACCGCGGCAAAGGCTCCTTTCACGGCCCGCACCGTTGCTCCGCTCGCGTCCGCGGCCGTGGCCTCCGACATTTTCGTCCCCGGGTCGAACGGAGTGAACTTGATCAGCTTCGGCAGGCCGGCGGCCGCCTTTTTTGCGGCGGCCGCCCGGATGGCGCCATCTACCGGATCTTGCCCGCCGTCCGAACTCGCCAGTGCGGCCACTCCCAACACATGCGATTCGTCGAAATTGGACATGGCATGGACCGCCGTTACCGTCAGTGCGTTTTGCGTCAACGTGCCGGTCTTATCCGCGCACAGCACATCGATGCTTGCCGCTTCATCCACCGCCGAGAGCCTCGTTGGAAGAACGTCCAACTTCGCCAGAGCCCTGGCGCCGAGCGCGGCCGCCAGGGTAAAGGTGGCGGGCAGCGCCACTGGGATTGACGCCAGAATCCCCGTGAGCACCAGAGGAACGATCTCGCTGCCCGGCAGCTTGAGAATGTACGCATACCCCACCAGCATCGCGATGATTACGCCATTGACCGCGGCGAGATTGCGCACCACGCGCAGAACGGCCTTCTGCTGCGAACTCTCTACGTGCGCGGTGCGAACCAGTTCCGCGGTCCGTCCAAACTTTGTGCGCGCTCCGGTCGCTGTGACCTCCGCGACCGCTTCGCCGCGCCGCACCAGCGCTCCCGCATACGTTTCGAACCCGGCGCCGGCTTCGACCGGCACGGATTCGCCGGTGAGCATGGACTGGTCAAGCAGCACCGATCCATCGGTCAGGCGCACGTCGGCGGGAACCACGGCCCCGAGCGATAGCTTCACAATATCGCCAGGGGCCAGTCCGGCGGCGGACACGGTCGCCCAAACATTATCGCGAAGCGCCGGAGCGCTCAGCGCCAACCGCGACTTCAGCGCGGCAAGAGTCGCTTGAGCGCGCCCTTCCTGGAAAAACCCCAGAGCTGCGTTGAAGGACAGGAGCATCGCGATGATCGCGGCCTCGACGTACTTGCCGAGGGCAACCTCAAGCACAATCGCGGCCTCCAGCATCCATGGCACCGGCGCCCAGAACTTCGTCAACGCCCTGCGTAATGGATGCAGAGCGGTATCGGGCACCGAGTTTGGGCCGAACTTTTCCAGCCGGCTTCGGGCTTCAGCGCTGGTGAGGCCGGTTGAGGGCGGGACCTTTTTAGCCGAAGAAGAGGCCACCTCTTTATGGTACCGCTCGCTCCCGCCTCGCCGGACGGCCCGGAAACCTCGTCCTGAGCGCCCTGAAGTTAAGATAATAGACATATGACGGAAGCAACGTTTCGGAAGATGGCTCTCCGCTTCCCGGAGACCGCCGAAGGATCGCACTTCGAAGTCGCCGACTTCCGGGTCGCGGGGAAAATCTTCGCCACGCTTGGCTTGGAACGGGACGGGTACGGCGTCCTGCTGCTCAAGCCGGAACAACAAGCCGGCATGGTCGCCGACGCTCCCGAGCTGTTTTCGCCGGTTCCGGGTCGATGGGGACGCAAGGGAGCCACGCGGGTCCTTCTCTCCAAGGCGCCTCCGGGTGTATTAGAATCCGCGCTGCGGACCGCCTGGCTTGGAAAGGCTCCCAGACGCCTCCTGGGCAAGCCGCCGAAACGCGCTCCTAAACCCCAATAAGCAACTGATATTAAAATAGTTATCGAACATACCGGATACGCGAATGGTGCATAGTACTGAACGATGGGACTGGCCCCGTACTTCCAGGACTTCAATCTCCGGTCTCCGTGATTCATACTCGACTCAGCTATGAAGCAGGAGCCGATCCAGTGAACCTACCTCCGATTGATTTTCCCTTCTCCCTAATCCTGGGCGTTTGCCTGGGCTTCGGCGTGTGCCTGGCGATCTGTGTGGGACGCATCCTGTCCCACGATTCCGCTCAGGACGTCAATCCGGAGTGGATGCTCCAGCTCTCCACGGAACGGTATCGCCCCATGCTTCGTCTTCTCAGCCAGGACGATGTCGCATTTCTGCGCGCGCAACCCGGGTTTCGGCCGCCAATGGCCGCAAAATTGCGCGCGCAGCGCTGCCAGATCCTGAGGGCCTATCTGAGTTCGCTGGACATGGATTTCCGCCTCATGTGCGCCGCCATCAAAATTCTGATGGTGCAGTCCCACCAGGATCGTCCCGATCTGGCGCGGGCGCTATACCGCTATCAGCTTTCGTTTGCCGCCAGCATGCTGATGGTGAAGGCGGGCATGATCTTTTACCGCTTAGGTGTAGGTCGCGTGAATGTCGCCCGTCTCGTCGCCCTGTTTGACGTCACCCGCATACAACTGAGAAGTCTGGCTGCATAAATAAACCTGGGGACAGGGTCGAAAAACCACTGCCTCTCGCGCCCATCGCGCGCTGGCTACCGCTCGCGTTCATCGCGCGCTCCCATCTGCAAGCTGGACAGGGTCGATCTGGTAG